>ERZ791603.1995-NODE-1995-length-13821-cov-3.894523_pt1 | contig 13821 bp, 13 predicted proteins | sample MGYA00509966_ERZ791603 | MGnify/ENA primary metagenome ERZ791603 (study PRJEB30046, sample SAMN00791931) | human gut metagenome | study: EMG produced TPA metagenomics assembly of the A metagenome-wide association study of gut microbiota in type 2...
CATATATCTTTTTAGCTGCCCATTTGCTTCATTCCTTTTTAATCCTTTTTCTAAAGCAATAGCAGCTAAACGATCACCGCTATTTTTTCCCAGTCCACAACGTTCTTTAATCCGTGTTTTAGCATGATTAGAAGTTTTCATAGGCGACTTTTAAACGATAAAATCTTTTAAAGCAGCTACAACGGCATCGGGATCAGAAGAATGGATTGTCAGGTTTAAAGGTTTAGACAAATCCAGGCTGAAGATACCCATAATACTCCTTGCATCCACAATATAATGGCCGGTCCCAAGATCAAATTCTCCTTCCAACGGGAATAATTTGGAATTGAAATCTTTTACCATTTCTACGCTTGATAGTTTTACTAATACTTTTTTCATTATTTTCTCCCCAAGGTCATCACACATACTCCAATTATCACTATAAATATTCCTATTCCTTGAGTAAGTGTTATTTTTTCTTTTAATATTAAACAAGATTCGATTATAACAAGAGTATTAACTAAAGCAACAGAAAGTGGCATTGCTATAGTTAAGTTGCTTTTGCTAACTATTAACATCCAAAGTATAAAACTACAGCCATAACATAATAGACCTAAAATCATTTTAATTGAATAGTTAATTTTAAGTCCAAATATAGATAATGTTAAATTACTATTAGCACTACCAAGTTTAAACAGAATCAATCCAGAAGACGCTAAAAGCACATAACAAGCAAACATAATTATTAATTTCATACTAATCCTTCTTTCCATTTTTATTTACACTTTCCTTTAACATAGATATTTCTTGTATTAATAATTTAGTTTTTTCGTTTTGAATCGATATACTTGTAGTAATAATAAACGAAACATAAAACAAGAAGAAAAAGCCAAGTAAGAATACCATATTTGATGGTTCCTCGAAACCAGCAAGTTTTGAGATTTTGAAAACAATTTCAGGAAATATAACGACGATTGTCATCAAAATAATTAAAAATATCCAAAAACTAGCATACTTCATCGTAAGTCTTTTTTTCTTTACAGTTCTAATTATCAAAAACAACTGAAATACTAATAGTAATAATAAAGATATTTTCAATACAATATTCATTTTTTCATCTCCCCACTTATACTAGTTATTACTATTGATATTGATACACTAAACATATAGTAAATACTCTTTAATGGTTTTATTGAAGAACTACCAAATTCCCTTTCATGCATTTCAACAGGTATTTCTTTAACTTTAAATCCTTTACTTATAAGTTCTACCGTTGATTCTGGTTCAGGATACTCCGTTGGATAGTGATCAGCAAACAATTTAATAACCTTTTTATCTCCTGCTCTAAATCCACTAGTAGGATCGTATATCTTTTTGCCAGTACATAATTTAATTAAGAAAGACAATATTTTAATTCCCATTCTTCTAGTACCAGTAGACTTAAACTTACTTAATTCACTTACAAACCTAGAACCAATAACAAAATTATTTCCTTTTTTTATCTCTTCTACCAAGTTATCTATATAATTTTCATCATGTTGTCCATCACCATCAAATTGAATAGCTATATCATAATCGTTTTTTAATGCATATTTGTATCCTGTTTGTACAGCACCACCAATACCAAGATTATGTACTAAATTAATAACATCATAATTGTTTTTTAAACATATTTCTCCAGTATTATCTTTACTGCCATCATTAATTATAATATAGTCTATCTCATTAGAAGATTTCTTTTTATACTTTTTTATTTTATTTATTGTATTTTCTATGTTTAACTCTTCATTATATGCTGGAATTATCATTAACACTTTCATTTCTTTTACCTCTTCTACTTTTATATATTTCACAAAAACTTAAAATACCAATACCAATAATTATATATCTTATAAAGAACATACTTATAGCATATCTACTAAAAGCAAATGTATAGGAATATATGGCTATTTGAGATCCATATGTTAATATTAAGAACAACCACTCTTTAATTCTCTTTTTATTTATAAAAATAAGTATTGAACTAATAACAAACAATATTATTTCAACTTTTCTTACTACATTTAATTGATTACCACTTATTCCCATAATAGTATCCCAATAAAAGTAATTATCAAAATTTTGTAATGGTTTATAAATTAAATATGATTTAAGCATAGAGACCTTATCTTTATTCCACCATTCATGCATTCGATATTTTGCTTTCAAGCCGTCATATTCTAATGAATAATACTTTGTCATATAATCTTTTTTATTAGGGTTTTGTAAATAGTATTCATTTCAGCAGGCATTTTTTCATCAACATTTTTCACATAATCTAATTCTTCATCTGTAGGATAACCACTTCCCTGATATGTTCCTAAAAGCAGTGGATTACCTGTACCATATGTTAATGGAATAAAATGATTAAATATTTTATAGTTTCTATAAGTCCAAGGTATTAAACATAATAACAAAATAATTCCAGCAATTATACATTGCCTAATTAAAAGTTTAAAATTATATTTTTTTAATATTAAGAAAACAAACAGAAAAATAGGAAATATGCCTATAGTTGGACGTATAAATACTGCCAATATATAATAAATCACTATTAAAATAAAATCTTTTTTGTTCGCCTTCGTAGATAATTTTAATGTATGATATATAAGTAAAGAAAATAGTAAAATATATGGTGTTTCAGTTAAAATTAAATTATCCATCCAAATATAATCAGCAGCAAGAAAAAACAAGCATGAAATAGCAGCAATATATTGATTAGAATATAATTTAATAGTCTTATAAACAATATAAATCGTTAACAATCCCATAACCAGCCATAATATTTTAAGAGAAATTATAAGCTTCGAACCAACACCAAATATTAGTGCCATAAATGCAATCAAAAATGTCATGCCTGGCATTATTTGTGCGGACAATACATCGTGCATTGTTATTTCACCAGTTTGTAAAAATACTATACCGCTTTTTATATAGTCAGCATCATCACTATTCAATGAATAATTAAATCCTAATTCTTTTAAAGCTAAAATATGTAAAATTAATGATATAATTAACACAACCAAAATACACCAATTATCTAAAAACAAAGACTTTATCTTATTTTTCTGCATATCTAACTCACCTATACTTTTTTATTCTAAATAAAAATTTAACATTGCTATCATAAAATCTTTTGAATCTTTTAGGTTCTTTCATAATTCTATATAGCCATTCTAAATTTAATTTAATAAATATTTTAGGTGCTCTTTTTTTCATACCACTCATTACATCAAAAGAACCGCCAACACCAACAAATATACCTTTTTTAAATCTATTTAAATGTTTATATATTAACATTTCTTGAAGTGGAATACCAAGTGCTACAAGAACTATATCAGGCTCAAGTTTTACAATTTCATCAAATACCTTATCTTTATCAGTAACATACCCATTAGAAGTACCAACTAGTTTTAAATTAGGATATTGTTCTTTAATAACTATTTTCATTGAATCGATAACTTCTTGCTTAGAGCCAAATAAATAAATACTCTTTTTCTGCTCATTACCAAACTTTAATAATTCATTTGCAATATCTATTCCAGTAATTCTCTCTTCAATATTATATCCAATCTTTTTACCAGCTTTTAATACACCTATACCATCTGGTACCATAACCGTTTCTTTATCTAATAACATTTTTCTTACATCTTCATTTTTTTCACTAATCATAAATGTTTCAGGATTAGCGGTAACAACAAATGTTTTCTTATTATTTTTTAAATTATCACTTAAAATTTCATAAAAAGATTGTGCACTCTTTTTATATAATTTATCAAATAGTTTTCTCATCTATTCACCTCTTAGTTCCTATAACAATAGTATACCATTATTATATATTTTTTTTAATATTATTTTAGAATTTTTTCCCAAATATTAACTATTTTTTCTTTAGAAGATTCATTTGCTTTGTTTTTAGCCTCTATTCCCAATTCATTTCTTAGTTTAGAATCATTAATTACTTTTTCGATTTTTTCTATATATTCTTCTTCATTTCTATTTTTAATAATATAACCATTTTTATTATTATCAATTATATCATTAACTCCACTAGCAACTTCATAAGCTATACAAGGTATACCATAACTCATAGCCTCTAAAAGTACCATTGGAAGTCCTTCTGTTTCAGAAGCCATTAAAAATAAACTGGATTTTAACATATATTCTTCAATTTCTTCTTTGTTTTTATAACCAGTAAGTATAATTCTATCATTCATATTTAAATCATTAATTAACTTATTAAGATTATTAAATTCTTTACCATCGCCAATGATATATAATTTCCAATCATTTTCTTTTATTTTAGAAAAAGCCTTAATAATATCATCATTTCTTTTACCGTAATCTAATCTGCTTATAGTTATAATATTCTTTTTATCTAGTTTACTTTGTTTACTAGGTATATAATATAACATATTAGGTACCAAAACTACTTTAGTATGTTTATTCTTAATTAAAAACTTTTTATAATCTTTTTCTAAAAACGGGTGCAAAATTACTCATAACATTGGAGCTAATCAAATAAAAGAAGAACTAAAAATGAAGAATTTCTATGCAGATTGTATGCACTTGACGAATCGGGGCGTCCTGTGCGAATTTTCCCTAAAAAAGAGATTCGTTTTAACTTATTGGTTATATTTGCAGGTCGAACGACTGACATTTAGAAAGAGATAGATAAAAATAAAGACAATATTAATCTTGTTTTAATTTTAGATAAACTATGGCAGACAAAAAAGAAAAACTCTTCTCAGACTTTTCTCCTGTCTCCACCGAACAATGGATGGAGAAGGTTACAGCCGACTTGAAAGGTGCTGATTTTGAGAAGAAGCTCGTTTGGAAGACAAACGAAGGGTTCAAAGTGAAACCTTTCTACCGGATGGAAGATCTGGAGGGTTTGAAAACAACAGATGCACTTCCCGGAGAATTTCCTTATCTGAGAGGAACCAAGAAGAACAATAATGAGTGGTTGGTTCGTCAGGAAATCAAAGTAGAATGCCCGAAGGAAGCCAATGCCAAAGCACTGGATATTCTGAACAAAGGTGTTGACTCACTTTCTTTCCACGTAAAAGCAAAGGAACTCAATGCGGAATACATTGAAACACTGTTGAATGATATTCAGGCTGAATGTGTAGAACTGAACTTCTCTACTTGTCAGGGACATGTGGTTGAATTGGCCGGTCTGCTGGTAGCTTATTTCCAGAAGAAGGATTATGATGTGAAGAAACTGAGAGGTTCTGTCAATTATGACTTCTTTAACAAGATGCTGACTCGCGGTAAAGAAAAAGGCGATATGGTTCAAACTGCCAAAGCCCTAATCGAAGCTATCCAACCGCTTCCTTTCTATCGTGTACTGAATGTAAATGCAATCTCGCTGAATAATGCCGGAGCTTACATTTCTCAGGAACTGGGTTATGCATTGGCATGGGGTAATGAATACATGAACCAGCTGACAGACGCAGGTATCCCTGCTGCTACAGTAGCCAAGAAAATTAAGTTCAACTTCGGTATCAGTTCCAACTACTTCCTTGAAATTGCAAAATTCCGTGCAGCACGTATGCTGTGGGCAAACATTGTAGCTTCTTACCATCCTGAATGCTTGCGTGATTGCGATAATAAGGGGGCTAATGGAGAATGTCGTTGTGCTGCGAAGATGGCGGTTCATGCCGAAACTTCCACTTTCAATCTTACTTTGTTTGACGCTCATGTGAACTTGCTTCGTACACAGACTGAAGCGATGAGTGCTGCATTGGCAGGTGTGGATTCAATGACAGTCGTTCCGTTCGATAAGACCTATTCGACTCCGGATGAATTCTCTGAACGCCTTGCACGTAACCAGCAGTTGCTACTGAAAGAAGAATCTCATTTTGATAAAGTGATAGACCCGGCTGCCGGTTCTTATTATATCGAGAACCTGACTGTGTCTATCGCTAAACAAGCGTGGGAACTCTTCCTTGCCGTAGAAGAGGCAGGCGGTTTCTATGCTGCACTGAAAGCCGGTACAGTTCAGGCAGCAGTGAACGAAAGCAACAAGGCTCGTCATAAGGCAGTTGCTCAACGTCGCGAAGTGCTACTGGGTACCAACCAGTTCCCGAACTTCAATGAAAAAGCAGGCGAGAAACAGCCGATAGAAGCTAAATGCTGCTGCGGAGGTGATGCTCATACTTGCGAGAAAGATGTGGATACTTTGGTATTTGACCGTGCTGCCAGCGAATTTGAGGCGTTGCGTCTTGAAACGGAAGCTTCCGGCAAACGTCCGAAAGCATTCATGCTGACTATCGGTAATCTGGCTATGCGTCAGGCACGTGCGCAATACTCTTGCAACTTCCTCGCTTGTGCCGGATATGAAGTTGTTGACAACCTCGGATTCGAAACGGTGGAAGCCGGAGTAGAAGCTGCTATGGCTGCTAAAGCTGACATTGTAGTCCTCTGTTCAAGCGATGACGAATATGCGGAATATGCGGTGCCGGCTTTCAAAGCATTGGACGGCCGCGCTATGTTTATCGTAGCAGGTGCTCCCGCCTGTATGGATGAACTGAAGGCAGCAGGTATCGAGAACTTCATCCACGTGCGTGTCAACGTATTGGATACCTTGAAAGAGTTTAACGCCAAACTATTGAAGTAAGATGAGAAAAGATTTTAAAAGCTTAGATATATATGCTGCATTTCAGCCCGCTAACGGTGCTGAATGGCAAAAGGCTAACGGTATTTCCGCTGATTGGAATACACCGGAACACATTGACGTGAAGCCTGTTTATACAAAAGAGGACCTCGAAGGAATGGAACACCTCGGCTATGCTGCCGGACTTCCTCCTTATCTGCGTGGTCCGTATTCAGTGATGTACACTCTTCGCCCCTGGACTATCCGTCAGTACGCCGGATTCTCTACTGCCGAAGAATCAAATGCTTTCTATCGCCGTAACCTGGCTTCCGGTCAGAAAGGTTTGTCCGTAGCATTTGACTTGGCTACTCACCGCGGTTATGACCCCGATCACGAACGTGTGGTAGGTGACGTAGGTAAGGCTGGTGTATCTATCTGCTCACTCGAAAACATGAAAGTATTGTTCGACGGTATTCCTTTGAGCAAGATGTCCGTGTCTATGACGATGAACGGTGCGGTACTTCCGATTATGGCATTCTATATCAATGCCGGTCTGGAACAGGGTGCTAAACTCGAAGAAATGGCCGGTACTATCCAGAATGATATTCTGAAAGAGTTCATGGTGCGTAATACCTATATCTATCCGCCTGCATTCTCTATGAAGATTATTTCCGATATTTTCGAATATACTTCGCAGAAGATGCCTAAGTTCAACTCCATCTCTATCTCCGGTTACCACATGCAGGAAGCAGGTGCGACGGCAGATATCGAGCTGGCTTATACATTGGCCGACGGTCTGGAATATCTGCGTGCCGGAACAGCGGCAGGTATCGATATCGATGCGTTCGCTCCCCGTCTGTCTTTCTTCTGGGCGATTGGTACCAATCACTTCATGGAAATCGCGAAGATGCGTGCTGCCCGTATGTTGTGGGCTAAGATTGTAAAACAATTCAATCCGAAGAATCCGAAGTCACTGGCATTGCGTACACACTCTCAGACTTCCGGCTGGTCGCTGACAGAACAAGACCCGTTCAATAACGTAGGACGTACTTGTATCGAAGCCATGGCTGCCGCTTTGGGACATACACAGTCTTTGCATACCAATGCGCTGGATGAGGCTATTGCCCTTCCGACAGACTTCTCCGCACGTATTGCCCGTAATACTCAGATTTATATTCAGGAAGAAACTTATATCTGTAAGAACGTAGACCCGTGGGGCGGTTCTTACTACGTAGAAGCTCTGACCAACGAACTGGCTCACAAGGCTTGGGAACGTATCGAGGAAGTAGAAAAACTGGGTGGTATGGCGAAAGCTATCGAGACAGGTATTCCTAAGATGCGTATCGAAGAGGCTGCTGCTCGTACGCAGGCCCGTATCGACAGCGGTTCTCAGACTATTGTTGGTGTGAACAAATATCGTCTGGAAAAAGAAGCTCCGATTGATATCCTTGAGATTGATAACACGGCAGTTCGTCTTGAACAGATCGAGAACCTGAAACGTTTGAAAGAAGGACGTAACCAGGCAGAAGTGGACAAAGCACTGGCAGCCATCACCGAATGCGTGGAGACCGGTAAGGGTAACTTGCTGGAACTGGCTGTAGAAGCTGCTCGTGTTCGTGCAACGCTGGGTGAAATCTCCTATGCTTGCGAAAAGGTTGTAGGACGTTATAAAGCAATAATTAGAACAATATCAGGCGTGTATTCATCAGAAAGTAAAAACGATGGCGACTTCAAGCGTGCATGTGAACTGGCTGAGAAGTTTGCTAAGAAAGATGGACGTCAACCTCGTATTATGGTTGCGAAGATGGGACAGGACGGTCACGACCGTGGTGCCAAAGTGGTAGCAACCGGTTATGCAGACTGTGGCTTCGACGTAGACATGGGACCATTGTTCCAGACTCCGGCGGAAGCTGCCCGTGAAGCTGTAGAAAATGACGTTCACGTAGTAGGTGTTTCTTCATTGGCTGCCGGACACAAGACGTTGATTCCGCAGATTATGGAAGAACTGAAAAAGCTGGGTCGTGAAGATATCGTGGTAATTGCCGGCGGTGTTATCCCTGCACAGGATTATGACTTCCTGTATAAGGCAGGTGTAGCTGCTATTTTCGGTCCCGGTACTCCGGTAGCGAAGGCTGCTTGCCAGATTCTGGAAATCCTGATGGATGAAGAATAAACACAACGTTTTTTCTTGTAAATAATAGTTTATCCCGCCCTTCGGTTATACCAGACCGACAGGACGGGATACCTTTTTTCCAGCATTCTTTGTCATAGCTGAGATTTGCTTATATTTGTCTACCCCTTCATTGCAAAAACTAAGCGAATGAATGAAAAGACAAATGACATGGATGCCCGTTTTGAGCAATTTTATGCTGCCAACTTCCCGCGTGTCAAGAACTTTGCACGCTTGTTGACTAAGTCAGAGGAAGATGCGGAAGATATCGCTCAGAATATTTTTCTAAAGTTGTGGACCCGTCCCGATCTGTGGCAGGGGCAGGAGTCTATGACAGGTTATCTTTATACAGTTACCCGAAATGAAATCTTCAACCTGTTCAAGCATCAAAAGGTGGAACAGGAGTATGAAAGTCATATCATCCGTTCGCAATTAATCGGTGAACTGTGCGATGAAGACACCTCCCTTCTCGAAAATCTTTACTATAAAGAGATCGTGCTGCTTGTCGAACTGGCACTTAATCAGTTGCCTCCCCGCCGGAAACAGGTTTTTGAGATGAGCCGTATAGAAGGACTTTCTCATAAAGAAATAGCCGAAAAACTGCAAATCCCTGTACGCACGGTAGAAGACCATATCTATAAGACATTGACAGAACTGCACAAAGTGTTAATGTTTGTTATACTGCCCGTTCTGTTCCCGTAGTTTGCCTTTCTGAGTAGTGGTATTTATGTAAGCGTTTCTATAAACCAATAAATACTTTTATGAAGAATTATATTCACGATATTATCAGCCGTTACATAAAACACGACTACCCGAAAGAAGTCGATCAGGACTTTCGTGCATGGTTGACTGACGAAGAGCATACCAATGAAAAAGAACAGACCCTGAATGAACTTTGGGAAAATACCGAATCGGTAACGACGCCCGATTATCAGCATTCTTTGGAGCGGATGCACGAATTGACCGGAATCGGTACAAGACAGCGGATTCGTACTCTTCATACCCGACTGGTTGCTTGGAGAGTGGCGGCAGCATTGCTGATCACCGTATCTTCGGTTGCCGTCTATCTGGCTGTGCAGAACCGGCAGGCACCGGACGTATTGCAGGCTTATATCCCTACTGCCGAGACAAGGAATATTACTTTGCCGGATGGCACGCAGGTGATGATCAACTCCCGAAGCACTTTGCTTTATCCCCAGCGATTTACCGGTGATACACGCTGTGTATATTTGGTAGGCGAGGCAGACTTTAAAGTGAAGCGGGACGAGCGACATCCTTTTATCGTGAAGTCATCTGACTTCCAGATTACTGCCTTGGGAACAGAATTTAATGTGACCGCTTATCCGGAAGAGGAAGAAGTGACGGCTACATTAATTTCCGGAAAGGTATTGGTAGAGTATAACGATCAGAAAGAACAGAAGATATTGGAACCGAACGAACAGCTGGCATATAACAAGCATACCCGTTCGGGCAGTGTGCTCCGTCCCGATATGCAGGATGTTACGGCTTGGCATCGGGGTGAAATTGTATTCCGCAGTATGACGATGGAGGAGATTTTCACCCGACTGGAACGCAAATATCCGTATACCTTTGTGTATAGTTTCCGCAGTTTGAGGGAAGACCGGTTCAATCTCAGCTTCGGACCGAATGCATCGATAGAAGAGGTACTGGATATTATTGCCCGTGTGACGGGAAATCTGGAGTATAAGATTGTGGGGGACAAATGCTATCTGAGTCATCTAACTGAATAAACCTGATTCATTAACCTTGAAAAACAGAAAGCCTATGTTGAAAAAATATCCGGAAGAAGGTTGCAGCTTCCTCCGGATGTGAAATCAAAATTCTTACTATTAGCGTTACCCAGACGCTACTAAATCCGAGAATCTAACTATATCTGTATAAACTAATACTAAGAAGATGCAGCAAATTTATGAATTTATAGTCAATAAGCAGGCAATGAGTCGAGTATTTATGCTTTTTTTGTGCTGCCTGCTTTTATCGACACCCGCTTTTTCTCAAGGCAACCATGCACGGATTACGATTCATAAGAAAAATATATCCGTCATCGAGGCACTGAAAGAAGTGGAGAAGCAGACGAAATTGTCCGTCGGCTACAACGAATCACAGTTGATCAACAAGCCTTCCATTGATCTCGCTTTGGAAAAAGCGACCTTGGAAACCTCTCTGAAAGAAATCCTTAAAGGTACGGGCTATACCTACCAGTTGAAAGGAAAATATGTCATCATCGTTCCGGAAGAAAAGAAAGTAACCGAACCGGTATCTGCCAAGCGGATCACCGGACAGGTACTGGACGAGCAGGGCGAACCTCTGATCGGTGTAAACGTACTTGTAGAAGGTACGACCATCGGAGCGATCACCAATCTGGACGGTAACTTTACAATTGAAGCCCCCGTTGGCAGTACGCTCAGCATCACTTATGTAGGCTATGCTCCGCAAACAGTAAAGGTGGGGGTGCAGAATACGTATAATGTTCAGCTGGCTTCGGACGCCAGGTTGCTAAGTGAAGTCGTGGTAACGGCACTTGGTATCAAACGCGAGCAGAAAGCGTTGAGTTACAATGTGCAGCAGGTGAAGTCCGATGAACTGACTCAGATAAAGGATGCAAACTTCATTAATAGTCTGAACGGTAAAGTGGCGGGCGTTACGATTAATACGAGTTCTTCCGGAGTCGGTGGAGCCAGCAGAGTCGTGATGCGCGGTACGAAGTCCATTGAGCAGAGCAGTAATGCCTTGTACGTCATCGACGGTATTCCGATGTACAATTTCGGAGGCGGAGGCGATACGGAATTTGGTTCAAAGGGTGCCAGTGAAGGAATTGCGGATATCAATCCGGAAGATATTGAGAGCATTTCCGTGTTGACGGGAGCGGCTGCGGCTGCCCTTTACGGTAGCAATGCGGCGAATGGCGCCATTGTGATTACTACGAAAAAGGGCGAAATCGGTAAGTTGCAGGTAGGAGTATCGAGCGGCTTTGAGTGGCTGAATCCTTTTAAGATGCCCGATTTTCAAGGGCGTTACGGGACGGGAAGTAATGGCAAAGCCGGCAATTCCAGCATTTACAGTTGGGGACCGAAGCTGAATCCGGCAGCTCAGAACGGTTACGAACCAACGGACTTCTTCGATACGGGTGCGGTATATACCAACTCTGTCACTTTATCCACCGGTACGGACAAGAATCAGACCTTCTTCTCGGCGGCAGCCGTTAATTCGGCGGGGATGGTTCCGAACAACCGGTATAACCGTTATAATTTTACTTTCCGCAATACGACCAGTTTCCTGAATGATAAGATGAAACTGGATGTGAGTGCCAGTTATATTCTTCAGAACGACCGGAATATGACCAATCAGGGACAGTATTCCAATCCGCTGGTTTCCGCTTATCTCTTCCCGCGGGGAGACGACTTTTCGCTGATAAAGAACTTCGAACGCTGGGATGAGGCGCGAAAGATCAGTGTCCAGTTCTGGCCACAGGGCGAAGGCGATCTTCGTATGCAGAATCCTTACTGGATTGCTTACCGCAATCTCCGGCTTAACAATAAGAAGCGTTATATGGCATCGGCAGGCCTGAGTTATCAGATTCTTGACTGGCTGAATGTAGCCGGACGAGTGCGTATAGACAATACTCACAGCGAATATGAAGGCAAGCTCTATGCAAGCACCAGCACCACATTGACGGATGGTAGCACGCAGGGACATTACACCGTAAACAACGGGCAATACTCGCAGACTTATGCGGACGTCCTTGTGAATATCAATAAACGTATTCAGGACTTTACCATCGTTGCCAATATCGGTGCCAGCTATAGCGGCGTCACCAGCAAGGAACTGGGCTATGCCGGTCCGATACGGGATACAGGTATTCCGAATCTCTTCAATGTTTATGACTTGGACAATGCCAAGAAACGTGCCACGCAAGTCGGCTGGCGTGAAGCTACGGAATCTGTTTTTGCCAGTGCGGAAGTGGGCTGGAAGAGTATGCTCTACCTCACTCTGACCGGACGTAATGACTGGGCATCCCAGTTGACCAATTCTCCGCAGGCGTCTTTCTTTTATCCGTCTGTGGGACTCTCGGCGGTTATTTCCGAAATGGTGAAACTCCCGGAATGGATCGATTATCTCAAAGTACGCGGTTCGTTCAGTTCCGTTGGTACGCCCTATCCGCGTTTCCTCACTTATCCTACCTATGCTTATGACGCCAACAAGCAGGACTGGAAATCACAGACGCATTATCCCATCGGGAAGCTCTATCCCGAACGTACCGATTCGTGGGAAATAGGGCTGGATGCAACTTTATGGAAAGATTTGAAAGTAAGCGGATCGTTCTATTATGCCAATACCTACAATCAGACGTTCGATCCGCAACTCCCCGTATCTTCGGGATACGACAAACTGTATGTTCAGACCGGATACGTGCGTAACTACGGTTTTGAGGCTATGTTGTCTTACGGGCATCGTTGGGGAGACTTCGGATGGGACAGCAGTTTCACCTTCTCGACCAATAAGAATGAAATCGTGGAACTGGTGAAAGACTATATCCACCCGGAAAGCGGAAAAACATATAACGTCGACAAACTGGAACTGAAAACCGATGAAGGACGCGGATTCGGAAAAGCGAAGTTTATCCTGAAAGAAGGCGGTACATTGGGCGACCTTTATACTCATGCCGACTTGAAACGGGATATCAATGGCAATGTACTGGTGGACAATGACGGCAATGTGACCGCGATAGACAATGCCGGTGACATCAAACTGGGCAGTGTACTTCCCAAAGCGAACCTGGCATGGAACAACAGTTTCTCTTACAAAGGCGTCAATGTAGGATTCCTGCTGACAGCCCGTCTGGGCGGCATCGCCTATTCGGCTACACAGGCTTATCTCGACCTTTACGGCGTATCCGAGACTTCTGCCGCCGCACGTGATGCGGGCGGAGTATGGATCAACGGACGCAGCCGGGTGAATCCGCAAGGTTTTTATTCGGTAGTAGCGTCGCAAAGCGGTTTGCCTACTTACTATA
>ERZ791603.1999-NODE-1999-length-13790-cov-3.504186_pt1 | contig 13790 bp, 6 predicted proteins | sample MGYA00509966_ERZ791603 | MGnify/ENA primary metagenome ERZ791603 (study PRJEB30046, sample SAMN00791931) | human gut metagenome | study: EMG produced TPA metagenomics assembly of the A metagenome-wide association study of gut microbiota in type 2...
AAAGACGCGCGGGAGGCGCTGGAGGCCAATCACTCCCAGCTCCTGAAAAAGCAGGCAAGCTGTCCGGAAAAATTTGCTGGTTTCATTTCACATCTCTATTGTTAGCCGGTGGGGTTCTACTTATGGAATTCACAACAAAGAAAAGCCGTTTTATCTTTTCATTACCGGATGCCTTATTATTACTTCTGTTCGGTATCGTATTGGTTTCTTACGACAAAGACGAGAATCTTCAGCCGGAACGTTTCCTTTTCATCGCTCAGCTGGTTGCTCTCTGGTTTATGCTCAGAGGTGCTTTACAGGCGCATCAGGAATTACGACCGTTTTTCATTACGATCATCATATTTACCGGAATCGTTCCGGCCATCTGGGGGATCAGCCATACCATCAATCCTGCTCCCATCACCCATCCTGTCTTCAGGCTGCTTGAAACATCGCTGAAACCAGAGCCTTTCTATGGCTATATCGCAGTCATTTTTCCAGTCTGTCTGAACACATTACTCCGTTTTAAGAATTGCGACAAGATCGCTTTGTGGAAATCCCGTACTTTCCTGTTCTATTTCTCCATTCTCGGATCTACTTTGATTATCACCACCTTAATATTCAAAACAGACCAACCCGTATGGCTTGCAGCCCTCCTTTCCGGAATCTGGGTTTGCTGGATGAGGCTGATCGGATGGAAACAGACGAAAAAAGCCATACAGAAACACATCCAGCTGTTTGCTATCTCTTCGATTATCCTGTTTGTTGCGATCACGGCAGTCATTTTGGTCGGGAATATCCAAAAAGCCCAGGCCGGAGATCGCCGGCTTTTGATCTGGAATATCACGACCCAGGCTATCATGGAACATCCGGTAACCGGCATAGGTATAGGCGGCTTTCCAGCCACATACGCAAAGGAACAATCTGCCTATTTCGAAACCGATACCGCTTCTTCCAAAGAAAAACAAACCGCAACCTGTCCCCAGTATGCATACAACGAATATCTGCAAATAGGACTTGAGTTAGGTATTACGGGGTTGCTGTTCTTCATCTTCTGGCTCGCATTTTCCCTTTATTATGGGATCAGACACAGACAGATTGGAGCATCCGGCGGAATTCTGGCACTCGGAATCTTCGCCCTTTATTCCTATCCGCTCCAACTCCCGACCTACTGGGTTCTGCTCTTATTCCTGACCACTATATGTGTGACCAATCCGAAGCATAACAAGCAGCGAGCACAAAGGAGTATCCCGTATATCAGTGCCATCGCCGCCATTCTTACCTGCATTCTTTTCTACGGACAGAAAGATACCTACTATACCTATAGGGAATGGAAGACGCTTCAGGAATTATATCATAATCAGGAGTACGAACAAGCAGCCAGCCGGTATGCCGGTCTGTTTGTCCAGTTATACCACCGGACAGATTTTCTATATGAGGGAGCAGAATGTTTCTATAAGACCGGACAGCACGATATTGCCATCAAATGGTTGGACAGGGCATTAAAACTAAGTGCAGCCCCCGAACTATACTATGCAATTGCAAAAAACGAAAAGGCGATCAAGCAATACCAGAAAGCGGAAAGTTACCTGCTGGAAATCAGCCGGATTTTACCGGAACAGGGATATACCTACTTCCTACTCGCCAAATTGTATACAAACCCCTCTTTTTTACATCCGGACAAATTCCATAAAGCAGCCAAGAGGTTTCTCGCCTTCCAGCCCAGTACACAAAACAACATAACGAAGGAAATGAAAGAGGAAATACTGCAAATCATCAGGAACTGGAATTTCGGCAAATAACAAATAGGAATTGAAGCATACCGATATGCCCATTCAGCGGTATTGTCGTACCCCGGCATATCGGTACATTCATGTATTATTCCACAACCGGAACCAGCCGCACTTTCAATGTTTCCTTCCGACCGGCTTTCACATCAACATCAAAAACAATCCGGACAGAACCGGGATTCGGAGCATCGTAGCTATGCGACGGAACATTATCGACCACAGAGAAGGCGGCAGCCGAAGGACTGTCGATAATCACATGTAATTTCTTACCTTCTTTCGTCAATTCTATCGTGTGGGAATCGAGCAGCTTAGGAGTGGCGGAGGTGACCATCGTCCACCGGACAGAAGCTGGTTGGCCGGCAGCCTGCACCTGATCCGTTACCTGCAAATACCGTTCCTTCACAAGCACAACCTCGCGTGTCGCTTTCTTCAGATTACTACCGAACAAAGAAGTCATATCCAAGCTGGCTCCCAACCGTGCATCTTTCGTATAAGTAGCGAGAATCGGAACCGCTCCTTTTACCTGGTGCTTTTCTCCGTTTACCGTCAACGTATTATGCACAAAGTTATTATAGCGGAAGACATCCCAACGTTGCCCGTCCTGATCACCGTTCCACAGTCGTACGCCTTCCTTTTCCAGAGAATAATACTCCTGCATACCCAAATCCTGTGCCCAACGAACTCCCTGAGCTTCGAACACAAATGATCCGGCATCCATATGAGCATGGTTGGCCGAAGCCGTTCCTCCTTTTATCCCGACATAAAAACCTTCACCCTTATCCCATCCGGTACGGATCAGAGCTACAGGCACTTTTCCATGTCCGGTCCAGATTTTCGAGACAGGAGGCGTCACTTCCTTCATATCGAAGCGGGAACCATAGATCAAGATAATCGGCAGGAAACGCTCTTCTTCCGCAGTAAAATGCGTATCCTCGCGTGTCAGGAATATTTTTTCGTTCCAGAGCAAGGAAGGATCGCCTAATTTGGATGCATACCAGAACATGGCCGGAAAAGATTGAGTCGTTTCGCGTGCATCACTGAAATTGAAGGCAAGACCGGTCGTTCCCGCCATATACTGCATGAACCGGGCCGAAGACATAAAGCCCTCCACCGCACTCAGTCCTCCATCCGAACCGAGAGCCGATTCCAAAGCGGCGATTAGCATCACATTGAAACTCGTCCCATATCCCCAATAATTATACCCTTCCGGATAGTTGCCGTCAGGCGCGTACACTTTCATCGACAGAGGAACAGACGACATAGCCCGTTCAATAACAGCAGCCGCTTCTTTGCTGTCCGAATCCAAAAGGGCAAGGGCTCCATATACCAGCCCGGTATTGCAAACCTGGTTCCAGTTGTTTTCTGCTTTCAGGAACCAGTTATATTGTTTGTCGTTCGACGGAGCAAAACCTTTCTGAAGAATCGATTCACGTACCACTCTCCTTGTTTCCGGAGACAGCTTATCGAACAGCCAGTCATAACCGATCGCAACCGCCATCGTCATCTCGCCGACATCCAAGAAATGAGACGGGTTCCAGTCGCCGAAAGAGCAGACGGACACCATCTCCTGCTCGGCACGCAAGCGGTATTTATCTTCGCCGGTCATCCGGTATACAAACGAAAGGTCAAAAATACGTTTCAAAGCCTCACGGGAAACGGCCAACAGACGACGTCCCTCTTTCTTATATGTTAACGTCGGACAGACCAACAGCCGGTCGGCTTCTCCGACAATCTGCTTATAGACGCGCTGCATTTCGGGGTTATCTTTCAGGCTTTCTCGTATCTGCTGCTCCTCACCCTGCTTCATCAATAAGCGGGGATGGCCACTCACTCGGTTATAATCAAAAGTCTGGGCAACAAGATGGGTGCCGGCACATAAAAGGAGACAAATAAAAATGAGATAAAGTGTCTTATTCATAATATCAGAATTATTTGAATGATTGATGGGGATAAAGATAGGAAAATAAAATTATCTTCCGGACATTTCGGTCAACTTGAAAAGTATTTTTCAGAAAGAGGGCACCAACATCTCTTGCATGTTTGAAATATAAGCCTTATCTTTGCCGAAATTTTGAAGATAGAGTTTCATGACACAGAAAGCACATAAGGATAATCCAGCGTACTTTTCCGGTTATATGTCGGACAATGAAGCTCATTTTTTTATTTTAAAGGATTATCATTTGGTTATATAGGATGCGTTAGTTATTTTTACTAACGCATTTTTTTTGCACCTTGTGATCTCGTAAGGCAATTATAACATTCTATAAAATCAATAAATTAAACAACCCAAATTACTATGTCGAAAAGTGGTATCAAAAAGGTGATTGTTCTGGGCTCGGGTGCCCTGAAGATCGGACAAGCCGGAGAATTTGACTACTCTGGTTCACAAGCACTGAAGGCGCTGAAAGAAGAAGGAATCAGCACCGTATTGCTCAATCCGAACATTGCAACCATTCAAACATCAGAAGGGGTAGCCGACAAGGTGTATTTCCTGCCGATCACTCCTTACTTTGTTGAAGAAGTGATCAAAAAAGAACAACCGGACGGTATCCTGCTGGCTTTTGGCGGACAGACTGCTTTGAACTGCGGAACCGAACTGTATACCAGCGGAACACTGGCCAAATATGGTGTAAAGGTACTGGGAACTTCGGTCGAAGCGATCATGTACACGGAAGACCGCGACCTGTTTGTAAAGAAACTTGACGAGATAGCAGTAAAAACTCCGGTTAGCCACGCTGTCGGAAACCTGGAAGATGCCGTGAAGGCAGCCTACGAGATCGGCTTCCCGGTCATGATCCGTTCCGCATACGCATTGGGCGGTATGGGTAGCGGTATCTGCAAAGACGAGGCAGAACTGCGTACGCTGGCAGAAAGCGCTTTCGCCTATTCTCCCCAGGTGTTGGTGGAAGAATCGTTGAAAGGCTGGAAGGAAATTGAATTTGAAGTAATCCGCGATAAGAACGACCACTGCTTTACGGTTGTAAGCATGGAAAATGTAGACCCGTTAGGCGTACATACGGGCGAAAGTATCGTTGTCGCTCCTACCTGTTCACTGACAGACAAAGAACTGGACCTATTGAAAGAACTTTCAATCAAGACGATCCGCCATTTAGGTATCGTCGGCGAATGTAACATCCAGTACGCATTCAACTCCGATACTTGCGATTACCGTGTGATCGAAGTAAACGCCCGCCTAAGCCGTTCTTCCGCACTTGCATCCAAAGCGAGCGGTTATCCGCTGGCATTCGTGGCTGCCAAGCTGGCATTAGGTTACAGCCTTGACGAAATCGGTGAGATGGGAACTCCCAACTCCGCTTACAAAGCACCAGAAGTAGATTACATGATCGTAAAGATCCCGCGTTGGGACCTGACTAAGTTTGTCGGTGTAAGCCGCCAGATCGGTTCGAGCATGAAATCTGTCGGCGAGATTATGTCGATCGGCAAGAGCTTCGAGGAAATCATGCAGAAAGGTCTGCGTATGATCGGACAGGGCATGCACGGGTTCGTCGCGAACAAGGCGTTCGCCGGCATCGACATCGACGAGGCGCTCACGCATCCCACCGACAAACGCATCTTCGTGATCGCCCACGCGCTCAAACAGGGCTACACGATCGAACGCATCCACGAGCTGACCCGGATCGACAAATGGTTCCTCGAGAAGCTCGAAAACATCATCCGCATCGAGGGCGAGCTCGAAAAGCACAACGGTATCGCCGACGTGCCCGATGAACTGATCCGCGAAGCGAAACAGCGCGGTTTCTCGGACTTCCAGCTGGCCCGTACGGTCAGCCACAGCAAGTCCGACGAGATCGAGGCCGATATGCTGAAGGTCCGCCGCCACCGCAAGGAGCGCGGCATCACCCCGGTCGTCAAGCAGATCGACACGCTGGGAGCCGAATACCCGGCCCAGACCAACTACCTCTACGTCACCTACAACGGAACTTCGAACGATATAGATTTCGCACACGACCACCGCTCGGTGATCGTACTGGGTTCGGGAGCCTACCGCATCGGCAGCTCCGTGGAATTCGACTGGTGCAGCGTCAGTGCGCTGAAGACGATCCGCGAGCAGGGTTACCGCTCGGTGATGATCAACTACAATCCCGAAACGGTCTCGACCGACTACGACGTCTGCGACCGGCTCTACTTCGACGAGCTGACCCTGGAGCGCGTGCTCGACATCACCGACCTCGAGGAACCCAAAGGGGTGGTCGTCTCGACCGGCGGCCAGATCCCGAACAACCTCGCGATGCGGCTGCACAACGAACATGTGCCGATCCTCGGCACCTCGGCCGAAAACATCGACAACGCCGAAGACCGCCACAAGTTTTCGTCGATGCTCGACAAGATCGGCGTCGACCAGCCGCGCTGGAGGGAGCTGACAACGATGGACGACATCTATAAATTCGTCGACGAAGTGGGCTTCCCGGTGCTGATCCGGCCGTCGTACGTCCTCTCGGGCGCCGCGATGAACGTTGTCTCGAACCGCTCCGAACTGGAACATTTCCTGACGCTGGCCACCAGCGTATCGAAACAGTATCCGGTGGTAGTAACCGAATTCATCGAACACGCGAAAGAGGTCGAGATCGACGCAGTGGCCAAAGACGGCGAAGTGCTGATCTACGCCATCTCGGAGCACGTCGAGTTCGCGGGTGTCCACTCGGGCGACGCGACGATGGTCTTCCCGCCGCAAAAAATGTATGTCGAGACGATGCGCCGCATCAAGAAGATCAGCCGCGAGGTGGCGCGGATGCTCAACATCTCCGGCCCGTTCAACATGCAGCTGATGGCCAAGGACAACGAGATCAAGGTGATCGAGTGCAACCTGCGCGCCTCGCGCAGTTTCCCGTTCGTCTCGAAGGTGCTGAAAGTAAACTTCATCGACATCGCGACGAAGGTGATGCTGGGAGTCGATCCCGAAGTCCCGCACAAATCGGCCTTCGAACTGGACTATGTCGGCATCAAGGCGCCGCAGTTCTCGTTCTCGCGACTGCAAAAGGCCGACCCGGTACTCGGCGTCGAGATGGCCTCGACCGGCGAAGTGGGCTGCATCGGCGAGGATTTCCACGAGGCGATCCTCAAAGCGATGCTGTCGGTCGGCTATACGATTCCGAAAAAAAACATCCTGCTGTCGACCGGCGATTCGCGGTCGAAAATGGACATGCTGTCGGCAGCCAAGGCACTACAAGCCAAAGGATACGACATTTTCGCTACGCGCGGAACGGCCGTCTTCCTCGAAACGAACGGCGTACACGCCACGGTGCTGCACTGGCCCGATCAAGACGAACAACCCAACACGCTGACTTATATCAAGGAAAAGAAGATCGACCTGGTGGTCAATATCCCGAAAAACCTGTCGAAAGACGAACTGAACAACGACTACACGATCCGGCGCAGCGCGATCGACTTCAACATCCCGCTGATCACGAACGCCCGGCTCGCAAGCGCCTTCATCACGGCTTTCTGCCGCCTCGCCCCGGACGAGATCCAGATCAAAAGCTGGAACGAATATTAGCTAAAGGGAATCTCCCCGTCATGGATGCTGTCCCGGATATCCGAGATCTCAGAAGGCACAACCCTATGCCGGGGAAAACTACAAAATAGCATGGAAAAAGGAGACCGGCTTCCAGCCGGCCTCCTTCGTTTGAATTGTCGCGATTAATCGGTGAAGCCGCCCCTATTCGACCAGGGTCTTTCCATCCACAATCACCGTGTTCACAATCGGGAACTTCGGCTGTTGAGGGGCTGTGTAATAGAATCCGAAGAACTCGGTCGCCCACGACATAACTGCTGCATTTTTCAGCGAACAGTTTGTAACGGAATTGCCGGTGAATTTGCAGATCGTTTTCTCGGTCTTACTGAGATTGATCAGGTTACCGACAAAAACATGCGAAGCGGCCTCAGGCTGGTCTTCCCACAGACCGCCGGATGTAACCGTCACGCCTTCTACCCGGTTGTTCTCAAACGTTACGTTCCTGTCGATAGCTTGCAGGTATCCAATGAATCCCCCGGCCTGGCAGGTGCCGTCACCGACCGGCATATTGGAATCGGCCTCGACGGAAGAATTCGTTACAGAACAATTCGAAAAGACCCCGTCACCACCGTTGTTTGAAACATATCCGATAAACGGGGCTACCTTCTGGGCGCCGCCGGTCACCTCCACGTTCGCGACATGGCAGTTGGTAACGGTCCCGCCGTCGAAACGGCCCACGAGTGCACCCGAACGCGAACCATAGATCTCCGCTCCGTCTATGGTCAGGTTTTTCAACGTTCCCTTAAAGCACCCGAGCAAGCCCGCATTCTGCTTTTTATTATCGTAAGCGACACCCTGCTCACCGTCTGCCTCCACTGCATAGGTTTGGCATTTCAGATTCGAAACGGTATGACTGCATCCGTCGAACGAACCGGTTATCGCCGTAGTTTCGGTACTTACCGGCCAAGCTTTGTTATTTAGATCCAAATCACGGACAAGCACGGCATCGCCTCCGGTTTTCTGTTTCACCCATCCGGCCAGCTCCGACGGTTCCCCTATATAATATTTCCCATCTGCGGCTTTGCCGGGAGACGCATACGAAGTACCGTCCCAAACCACCGGAGGCAGGATCGTCGCATCCGTACCCCCTTCCAGCGTAACGCTCTGATCCACGTTCACCTCATTGATCCAATTCTGCACCTGGACGGCATAAGGCAAGCGCTTCGTCGCACTCTGGTCGTAAATCGCGGTGGTACCGCGCAGATTCAGGACATTTTTACGGGGCGAACGCAACTGTGCCGCATACTGGATATTGGTGTCGGTCTCCGGATCATTGTAGCTGTAAATCCTCGAATCCTTCACCGTGATCACGTGATTTGCAGCACCCGGCCAGTTTCCGCTCTTCTCGCAGACCACGATAGTCGCGAATATCTCGGTCGGGCCCGGGAACGGATTACGCCCGATCAGCTCGGAGCCGTTCGTCACGTTGATAACGCTTCCTCCGTCGCTCCACAGGTTGAACGCACAGCGTCCGTCCAGGCGCGAGTCGTCCACGTACACTTCGAATTTATCGCTGTGCTGCGTGGCGTTGAAAACGTAAAATACGCCTTCGACAACCGATTTATTCTGCAGTCGAACGATGATATTGCCGGCATGGGCACCGATGCCGATACCGCGCGAGTCGGACATTTTCTTAAACGCCGTATTTTGCTCCGGGGTGTAAGCGACGTTGCCCGGATCGCCGCTTCGCGGCTGCGGGCCTATGTGGGTATTGTCCAGCGTCACGCGGCAAACACTCGCAGCGTCCTTTGCACCGTGGATATTGACACCCCTCTGGTTGGCTTTCGGAACGATCAGGTCCGAATTCTTCACCAGCAGGGTCAGATTATTATAACCGGCGGCCAGGATCGCGCAATTCCGCGCGGCATTGACATCGGCCTCGTTCTGGCGAACCGTTACCCCGTCCAGCACGACATTGATATTGTCGGCCGCGAGGGTGATGCCGTTACCGGCAGGCGCATCGATCGTCAGGTTGCTCAACTCGGCATTGGCCGCAATTTCCAAAGGTGCGGCGAGGGTGGCTCCCTTGGCATCGAGTCCCGAAACGGGCTGTTCGATCAGCAAATAATCGTACCCGCTCTTGTCGTCGGCCAGGGCGCGGTCGAGATCGGCCTGCGAAGCCACGCAGCGGATGAGCTTATCCGCATAGCCCCCGACCTTGGTCACATTGTCCACGACACCGTAGATTTTAACGTTGCCCTGGCGCAGGGTCAGGTTTTCAACCGTAACGTCACGCGGCACGATCAGCGTGCTGGTGGCCGTAATCGCATCTACGGAGCTGTAATGCCTACCGTTGAGGGTTACGGTCGTATTGGGCATATTGAGCGTCACGGAATGTCCTTCGGGCATCGTAATCGCCAGGTTTTTGGGAGCATCAGCCGTAGCCTGGAAAGTGACCGCGGCCCCTGAGGCCACCGCATTCAGCGTCACGGCCACCGTTTCCGTTCCCTGATACGGGGTGGAGGCGGCCGAAAAATCGATGGACTTGCTTTCCTGCACCTCATCTTTCACCACCAGCATCTGGTCGCCGCCGCTGAGGGCCGCAGCCACTTCGTCGATGGAGTTCACCTCGGTCAGTTCCATTTCGTTTCCCGGCTCGTTGAATTCGTCGCTGACCGACACAGACAGGTTCGCTCCGCGGGTAAACAGCGCTCCTTTGACAGTCGTCAGCTTATTGGCCTCGACCGGAATCGTTTCGATCGCCCGCTCGGTCGTCCCTCCTGTACCGGAAGCCGAGAAGGTCAGGCTGACCGTCGGCTTCACCCCGGCGAAAACATAGTCCAGCGCAATCACTTTGCCGCCCGTAACGTCCTCGTCCAGGATCGCCGCCGTTGCCGAAGGCTGGGCCGTCGGAGAGGCCTGCGCCGCCCCCGTCAGGGCATTAAACGTAGTGGGCAGCTCGACCGTATAGGAAATGCCCGTCTGTGTGGGCGTGTATCCATGCGAAGCCGCTGCAGCCAGGTCGGTAGCCAGCAGGCGGATTTTGCCGAACGGCCGTTTGAGCGTTACGGTCCGGTTCAGCGACGAAGAGGAGAGGTCCGCATCCAGGGTCGCCGTATAAGCGTCCCGGGCCTCATCGTTAATCGCATAAGGGACGGTTTTCAGCGCTACCGCCTGCAGGCCGTGGTCGGTCGCGGAGAAGGTGCTGTAATAAAGATCGGCATCGGTTTCCGAAGCCACGAAATCGGCCCAGAAGGCGAATTTGTATTTTTGGGCCAGCAGGGTCAGCGAGAACGAAGCCGGATCGGTAAAAGCGCCGGGAGCCTTGAAAACGGTCTTGCGCATGATAAAATTACCGCTTTCGTCGTACACCTCGAGAATGTAGCGCAGGGTTTTGTCGGTCACATTGTTGATCCCGCCCTGATTGGACGCTTTGGTCGAATAGCTCTGGATCGCCGTAGGAAGAGACGCCGTCAGGTTAACAGAGACTTCTCCCTGGCCGGAGCCCGTCGCAGGGTCTTTGGTACAGCTCCCCATCAGCAACAGGAGCGCACCCGTGAGCACAAGTAATAAGTTTTTCATAGCGAATTTGTTTTGGGGTTTTATAATACCGGAAAGATTGAAATGCAATTTGTCCCGTCGCAGGGTCAGTTCGGCAGCGTCACGACGATCTCCCCGTCGAAACGGTCGTCGATACCGATATCGCCGTTGTCGTAACTTTGGGTCAGGAATGCCCCCTCAACGGTCGTGAGTTTACCACGCTCGAGGGGAACGCGGATCCCGGTGTTTCGAGAAATGAGGCCTCCGGCAGCGTCATATGCCTCTATATCGGCATAGACCACGGTGGATTCGGTGCAGATGAACACATAGTCGAAGGCCAGCACCGCCGAGGTCGCGCCCAATTCCGAAACAGCCCCGGTAAAAGCCACATCGGTCCGGAAATCCCCGCCAGTCGCATATCCGGTGGTTACATTATAGCCGCACGGAAAATAGCTCGAATATGAGACCCGAACCGTCACCGGAACAGGCGGGATAATCCCGGCGGCATCGGATCCGGCTTTCGATTCGCCTCCGGTCCGGATCCCATCCGGATTTGCAGGCCGGACGCGCGGCCCGGGACTCTCCTGTAAAGTCCGGCGGCGGGCTGCCAGTTCGGCCAGGTCGTTGGTCCGTATCCTGAATTTGCCGCAAGCGCGCTGCAACGTCACATCGGCGTCCACTTCGGCGAAATAACGGTCACGGTACGGTGTCAGGTCGATCTCCGCACAACCCGAAAAGGCATCTCTGGCATCGGTGCTGCCCGTATAGGGAAAAATCACCGTTACCGCGCTCAAATCGGCCGTATTGTAATATACATCGGCGGTTGCCCCCTTCCGGACATAATCGCCCCAGACGCAGACCCGGTATTTACCGGCATGCAGATCGAACGGCACTTCGAAGGTGGTTTCGCCGCCGGGCGTCCCGGCACTGGTCACCACCTCCCGGGCGACCCTCCCGCTTTGAGAACCTCCCCCATCGGCAAACAGGTCGACCGTCCAGCGCAATTGATAGTCGCCGGAGGATTCGGCCGCCTGCCCGGCACCCTCCGCAAACGGAGTAAAGTCGACATGCAGCCGGAGCGTGGTCCGGATCAGCGTGGGATCGTCGCCTCCGCCTTCGGGCCATTCGTGGAACGAATTACAGGCAGAAAGACCCGCTGAAAAACAGGCGATCAGTACGGCAGCGGCAAGACGGGCATATATTTTCATCATCGGTCCTCCTTTTTAAACCCGAAACGGTACAGCAGCGTAATCCCGGCACGCGTTACGCCCCAGTAGGTATGGGTCAGGCCGTGCCCGTACCGCGCGCCGTTCGGGATGTTGTAAAACTGGTCGTATTTCACATTGACGAAACCGGCGCCGAGGGTGAATTCCGCGCCCCAGCGGCGGTTCAGCGGCACGACATAACCGTAGCTGATCCCCGCACCCCAGAAGGGCCGGCAATCCTGATAGCGGGTCCGGGCATCGACCGCGATGTTGAATCCGCCGCTGTGCAGGTGGAGCCCGAAAAAATGGCCCCGGAACGGACGGTCGAGCCAGTAACGGAACTCGGGTTGCACGGCAAACAGGTTCATCCGGTATACCCGCCGCACGGTGTACGGGGAGTAAATAACCGGCACATCGACCGAATAATGCCTGCCGAAACCGAACTCGACCCCCAGGTTAGCCACCGTTGCGGCCCACACCGCGAGGTTGGTCTTGACGGCCATCCGGAAGGACGGCGCGGGAGCCGTTTCCCGCACCGGACGATCCGCGGCGGCAACCGCTCCCGGAGACAAATTCCCCGATCCGGAAGCATCGTCAGGAGTATCGGGCGGTCCCCCGGATTCCGGGCCGTCCGGTAACGAAACAGCCGGAGAGACAGAACCGGCGGTACTGCCACCAGTATCATCATCACCAACCCTTGCAGCACTCATTCCAGAGGAGATACTCCCTTCCCGGCCCGGCGCTCCGGCTGTCCGCTTATCCGCCGCACGGTCTCCGGCCATGCAATAGGCCACCACGACCACATCGTGCTGCCCGTTCCATGCCCGCGCCGAATTGAACGTGCGGAAATGCTCTTCCCGCAACCGTTCGTGTGTAATGAAATAGGATTTAACCTGATTGCTCCGGTTTTTTGCAGCGGCCAGGTTCGCCTCCACGCTCCCGAACGAAGGACAATATCCCTCAACCCTGATTTTAGCGCGGCCCGCCTCTATCGAATCCCGGTGCTGCCGGATCATTTCCGTCAGACGGGCGATTCCCTTCTCGTTTCCCCGGAACGGAGCCTGGAACATCAGTTTCTTCGGGGAAAACCGGAAAACGACCCGGCAGGTATCTTCCGCCGCAGGGGTTTCCTGCCAACCGTGATCGCACGCCAGATCAGCGTCCTGTCCGGCCGATAAGCTCAGCGGTACAAAGACCGCCGCTACCAACATCCATCGTCTTAGCCTCATTCCGATATGTTTTCATTCCCGCGCAATCGCGCTACTTATCGGAAAGTCGTCCGCCCGTTTTCTTCCCCACGGTCCCATGCGCCGCCCGTCTCTTTCGTTGAATTTCATGCCGTCAGAAAAATTTTACGCGCATAAAACGAACATTAAAAACATACATCGATCGTCCCCGGACGAAACGACTCCGGCAGCGGAACAATGACACAGGTTAAATTGTTGGTATAAAAATTATTACAAATATTTTTTTCGTGTCAAAAAAAGTATTACATTCGCATCTAAAGGGAAGACGTTCGTTTTACCCGTATTTTTTCTACCTCAAAGCCTTTCGACACCTTCATTTCCGGAACAACGGACCTAATCGGCATCTCCCGCCGGCAGGATCGCCGTTGCTTTGCCGGAAATATTCCTATCTTTGTTAAACGATTCATCACGGCCCGCGTAGAATGAATGCGCCGGGACTCAATTTCACCAGAATCCACGCCCGTTCACCTGAAACTACCGCTACCCGGAGGCACGATCTTGGCCCTTTGGCGGATCGACGAAGAGGAAACCCCGCTCGCATCGCTCTGCACCGTCG
>ERZ791603.2007-NODE-2007-length-13742-cov-3.205231_pt1 | contig 13742 bp, 9 predicted proteins | sample MGYA00509966_ERZ791603 | MGnify/ENA primary metagenome ERZ791603 (study PRJEB30046, sample SAMN00791931) | human gut metagenome | study: EMG produced TPA metagenomics assembly of the A metagenome-wide association study of gut microbiota in type 2...
AGACAGGTCTCCTTCCTGCGCTTTTTTCTTCTGGGAATCTTTTTACTCCTGTGGGAAGTAAGTGCAGATCTTGACTGGATCGACAGTTTCTTTTTCTCCAGTCCCCACAGAGTCATTCTGTGCCTTGGAGAATTATGGACAGAGCGGTCCCTTCCGATGCATATCGGTATCACACTGTTAGAAACGATCCTGAGTTTCCTGCTGGTATTTTTCGTCAGTCTTCTGTTATCCACTCTGCTGTGGTTTTCCAGGCAGCTGTCGGAGATCTTAGAGCCTTATCTGGTACTGCTCAACAGCCTTCCGAAATCCGCTCTGGCTCCTCTGTTTATTGTCTGGCTGGGCACCGGGATCAACACCATCATCATTGCTGGAATCTCTGTGGCAGTATTCGGATCCATCATCAGCTTTTACACCGCCTTTCATCAGGTAGATCCGGAAAAGGAGATTCTGATCCGCACACTGGGTGGAAACCGCAGGGATATCTTTTTCAAAGTGGTACTGCCGGGATCCATTCCCCCCCTGCTCAGTACCACCAAAGTCAATATCGGGCTGTCCCTGGTAGGTGTTATCATCGGGGAATTTCTCGCCGCCAGACGGGGACTGGGCTACCTGATCATCTACGGTTCCCAGGTCTTCCAGCTGGATATGGTAATCAGTTCCATCTTACTGCTATGTGTGATTGCCATGCTGCTCTACCTGCTGACACAGTCTCTGGAACATTACAGCAAAAAGCACCGCAACTGACCTTTCGGAGATCCGCAGGCGTTTTCGTCTTACGGTCTCCTACATAATTTACGGCTTTGTGAAACGTTCTGCGAAAATAATAAATTTTACAGTTGCAAAATTTCCCAAGAACATATATAATAACCTAGTCCGCTGAAATAGCTCAGTTGGTAGAGCACTTCACTCGTAATGAAGGGGTCGTGGGTTCGAGTCCCATTTTCAGCTTATATGTATTAAAAAAGAGAAAGCTTTTCGCTTTCTCTTTTTTTGTAGTAACTCTTCAGAGCCATGCAAAGCTACGTTCTGCAAATGTCTGCTTATCTTGCACCTTTGTCGTAGATCACTCCCAGTGCTCTCGGTGCACCGTTCTGTTTGGAGAAGAATACCAGAAGCAGCAAAGTCAGTACATAAGGCAGGATCATGACCAGATCCTGATAACTGCTGGGCATCTGCAGTACCTGTACCAGACGGTATCCACCGGATCTGGCAAATCCGAACAACAGACACGCTCCCAGAGTCGGCAGGATACGCCAGTTGCCGAAGATCAGTGCCGCAATAGCCAGATAACCGTAACCTACATAAATACTGGAGGAAAAGTTTGCGGAAATGGAATACGCGAAACAGATACCTCCCAGTCCCGACAACGCACCACAGATCATAATGGCTGCCAGACGGATCTGTCCCACCTGTCTTCCGGCCGCATCCACTGCATGGGGATTGTCACCGCAGGCACGCAGATGCATGCCGAAGCGGGTCTTATACATCACAAACCATGCCACGAAAGCCACTACCACAATCACAAGTTCAAAAGGATACAGATTGGTAAATACCGCTCCCAGTACCGGAATCTTAGAGATTCCCGGGATGGTAATTCTGGAAGAAACAGTCAGTACGAACTTATCGGACGTAGCACCAAATACCACTCTGTTGAACAGCTTCGTTAAATATGCGGTCAGCGCCATGGCCAGAATATTGACTACCACACCACTGATAACCTGATTGGCCTTGAACTTCAGACATAACATGGCATGGATCAGTGCAAACAGACTTCCGCCCACAGCCGCCATAACCATGGCAATGTAGAAAGGCGCCGGAGAGTCTCCGGCAAAGTTTCCCGCAATGGCAACCGCCACGAATGCACCGATAAAGGCGCCAAAACCCTGTAAGCCTTCTACCGCCAGCATGGTCACACCGGATTTCTCACAGTAGATGCCACCGATGGCCATAATAAATAAAGGCAGTGCAAAGGATAAACCGTCAATGATCACAATATCCATTTATTTGTCCTCCTTTGTCTTGTTGGTTTTCTCTCTTCTGTTTCGCTCCATTTTCCACTTGATGTAAGCATTACATGCGCTGAACAAAAGGATGATACCGGTGATAACGGATGCAATCTCCGCATCCACGCCGGCCGCAGATTTCATATAAGTACTTCCCTTGCTGATCAGGGTGATCAGCATAGTAGAAAATACAATACCGAAGGGATTGTTGTTACCAAGCAGGGATACCGCAATGGCATCAAATCCGGTACTGATCAATACCTTTGGCTGAATGGATCCCACATAGCCCAGATAATAAGTCACACCGGCAAGTCCGGCCAGTGCACCGGAAATCGTCATGGACAGTACCATGCTTCTGCCTACCTTGATACCTGCATATTTTGCAGCACTGCGGGAATAGCCCACAGCCTTCAGTTCATAACCAAGCTTTGTCTTCTCTAACAGGAACCATACAGCCACCACCGTAAGCAGAGCCAGAATAATTCCCAGCGGAATATCCATTTTCAGATTGCCCACCATGGTATCCATCAGTGTCAGTCTGGAAGCTGCGGAGATTTCCTTTGACTGTCTGGAGACCGGATCCACGAAAAAGGTATTGATGAAGAAACTGATCACATACTGGAACGTATAGTTTAACATAATAGAGGAAACGACCTCATTGATATTAAACCGGTATTTCAGGAAGCCGATCAGTGCCCCCACCAGACCACCGACGATCAGGCCGATGATCACTACCAGCGGCTTTGCCAGCACGGCGTTCAGACTGCTGTAGCCCACAACGATGCTTGCGGTAAATCCGGCTGCCAGCATCTGTCCGGAGACACCGATATTAAACAGTCCGGCGCGGAGTGCTACCGCCACAGCCAGTGCCGCGAAGATCATGGGGGTAAAATAGTTCACATAACTCATAAAGTCCGTCAGCATACTCTTGTAGCTGGCGTAGGAGGACTTGGGTGCCAGTCCGCCTCCCTGTAGAAGTGCGTAATAAGCCTTAAAGGGATTGGAACCGGTCACAGCGATGATCACACCACCTGCCACAAGACTACAAAGGATCGCAAGGAGAGGAATCTTTACCGCATTCCATAATTTTGTAAATTTTTTCATGGTCTTATGCCTCCTTCTCCTTGTTTTTTACGCCCATCATGAACTCTCCCACTTCATTGGTGGTCAGTTCACTGGCTTTGGCGATCTTCTGTATGCTTCCGTTATAAATAACTGCGATGGTATCTGCACAATTCATGATCTCATCCAATTCCAGGGAGATCAGAAGGATTGCCTTGCCCTTGTCTCTCTCTGCAATGATCTGCTTGTGGATATTCTCTATGGCACCGATATCCAGTCCACGGGTGGGCTGCACAAAGATCATCAGGGAGGAATCCTGTTCCACTTCTCTGGCAATAATGGCTTTCTGCTGATTACCACCACTCATGGAACGCACCACTGTCTTGCTGCCCTGGCCGCTTCGGATATCGTATTTTTCTATCAGTTTTTCACTGTTATCTTCAAAAATCTTCTGGTCCAGCACTCCCTTATGACAGAAAGGCTCTTTGTAGTAGTTACGCAGTGCCAGATTCTCCGAAAGGGTAAAATCCATGACCAGTCCATAATTCTGTCTGTCCTCGGGAATATAGGAAATTCCTTCTGTGGTACGTTCCCTGATGGACAGATCCGTAATATCTCTGCCGTTTAACAGAATCTTACCGGAACGTGCCGGGATCAATCCTGCAATAGCATCGGCAATCTCTACCTGACCGTTGCCGGCTACGCCTGCAATGGCTACGATCTCACCGGAATGCACCTCAAGGGATACATCCTTTACCACCTGAAAATCCTGCTTGTTATAGACGTTCAGATGCTGTATATCGAGGATCGTCTTACCCGGTTTCGCGGGTTCTTTTTCTGTCTCAAAATTCACTTCACGGCCTACCATTTTGTTGGCCATGACTTTGGTGGACGTGGTAGCCACATCCATGACATCCATCAGACGTCCGTGGTTCAGGATGGCACATCTGTCCGCGATCCGTTTGATTTCTTCCAGTTTATGTGTGATCAGGATGATAGTCTTGCCGTCATCCCGCAGAGATTTGATAATATCCAACAGGAAATCGATCTCCTGCGGTGTCAGAACCGCTGTGGGTTCATCAAAAATGAGGATCTCCGCTTCTCTGTAAAGCATCTTTAAGATCTCTACTCTCTGCTGTGTAGAGACATTAATGTCGCTGATCACATCGGTGGGATTCACTGCCAGTCCGTATTTCTCCGAAAGTTCGCGGATATCCTGATTGGCTTTCTTCATATCCACTACCGGAATACATCCCAATACCTTCTTCACCGGTTCCATACCCATCACAATATTCTCTGCAATGGTATAGTTGGATACCAGTTTAAAATGCTGATGTACCATACCGATGTTTAATTTGGTGGCATGGTTGGGGGATTCCAGTTTCACCTTTTCTCCCCGGATATAGATCTCTCCTTCATCCGGCTCGTACATTCCAAACAGCATACTCATCAAGGTGGATTTTCCGGCACCATTCTCTCCCAACAGAGCAAAGATCTCACCCTTTTTGATCTGGATCGTCACATCGTCGTTGGCTACGATCCCGGGGAAGCGTTTGGTGATGTGTTTCATCTCAACAATATATTCCGACATGTTCATCCTCATTTCTACTCATGTAAATAAATAAGAAGGTGACAGTTCCTCACCATCACCTTCTTGTAAATTCATTCTTCCTACCAGGTAAAGGTCTCCGGAGTTACACCGTTAAAGTTTGCCGCAGGAACGATCTTGCCTTCCTTTAACAGAGCCTGTGCTGCATTGATCTTCTCAATAGCCTCTGCGGTGAGCTGACATCTGCCTTCCTCACTTACAAAACCGGTAGCATCATCTGCTGCGGTCAGAGTCACATTAGCGCCCTTGAAGGAACCATCTTTTACTTCGTTCAGTACGTTGTAAACAGTATCATGCATTACCTTCAGACCACTGGTCAGAACGATATTGCTGTCACCGTTTGCACCGTCATCATACTGGTCAACATCACAACCGATCACCTTAACGCCGTCAGCTTCCTTGGCAGCGGTAAATACGCCGTTACCGGAACCTCCTGCTGCTACGAACAGGATATCTACGCCTTCAGCGATCAGAGCATTGCCCAGTACTTTACCGGTAGCTTCATCAGAGAAGTTACCAACATAGTTACCACCTACATTAGCGCCGGTAACATCGGTACCTGCGTAAGAAGGAAGCTCTACTACTTCTACATTCATGCCTTCGGTACCGTTCACATACTTAACACCGCACTCGAAACCATACTGATAGTTAACGTTGGAAGGATATGCGATACCGTTTACTACTGCTACCTTACCTGTAGTGGTAGACAGAGCTGCAGCCATACCTGCATAGAAACCACTCTCCTGCTCAGCATAGTAAGCAGCGTATACATTGTCGATCACCTGATCAGCAGTTACTTCGGTACCGTCAATGGTAGGCCAGGAATCGATCAGGATGAACTTGGTATCCGGATTCTCCTGTGCCAGATTACCGATGCCGGCGAACTGGAAACCACAGCATACAATAACATCATAATCAGCTACAACATCAGCTACTGCCTGAACAGCTGCTGCACTGTCACCGGTCTCCTCACGAATGGGGGTTACGGTTGCATTCGGATTCTCCTCGATGAACTTCAGAACACCGTTGTAGTTGTCCTGGTTGAAGGAACCGTCATCCACGCCGGAGGGGCTGGATACGATAGCGATCTTCAGACCGGGTTCTTCACTGCCGCTCTCTGTAGCTGCTGCAGTGGTGGTAGCTGCCGCACTGGATTCTGCATTGGTGTCAGCATTGGTGCTGCCGCATGCTACCAGAGAAACAGCCATGACAGATGCAAGTGCAAGTGCCAGAAACTTTTTCATAATTTTTTCCTCCTAAAAATGTAAATATTAAAACAATGAATCACAACGGTAATATTATCATTATAGTCTGTAAAATTCAATATCTATTTTTAATTAACGCATATGCACATCCATCTGAGGGAACGGTATTTCAATTTCTGCTTTATCAAGTGCATACTTACACTGTTCGGTAATACGCCATTTTCCCTGCCAGAAATCCTCATTTTTGAACCAGCAGCGTACACATAGATTGATTCCGGAGTCTGCCAGTTCATCTACAAATACAAAATGCTCTCTTTCCTTTATAGTATCGGGATCTTCAGAGAGAACCTTTGTCAGAACTTCCTTTGCCTTCTTAATATCTGCGCTGTAAGCAACAGACACCTTCACATCGCATCGCCTGGATTCGGCAGCAGTGACATTTACAATGGTGTTATTTGCCAGATTGCCGTTTGGAAGAATAATCGTCTGATTATCATAGGTTAACAGCTTTGTATAGAAGATCTGGATCTCTTTTACTGTACCTTCCTTACCGGAGGAGCCTTCCACAATGTAATCTCCCACCTTAAACGGCTTCAATAATAAAATCAGCACACCGCCCGCCAGATTAGACAGACTTCCCTGCACTGCCAGTCCCACTGCCACTCCGGCTGAGCCAAGAAGTGCCACGATACTGGCAGCATCAACGCCGAAGGAGGATGCCAGGGTCAGGATCAGTATGATATATAAAGAAGCTTTCACAAAAGAATCCACAAACTGGATCACTCCCGTTTCCGCTCCCGCCCTGTTCATGGACTTGCGGATGATCTTGCGGATCAGCTTGATAAGTTGTACCCCAATGAAGAAAAATATCAGTGCCAGTCCGATACGGATGCCTAAGTTCAATGCTTTCTCCGGAAGAGTATCCAGAAAAGAAGCTATCAGTCCTTCCTTTTGCTGTACCTCTTGGATTACGTTATCTGTCAGATCCATGTTGTCTTATTTCTCCTGTTTCTTTTTTGCAGTCTTGTTTGTTGTCTTACGAATGGGCGTATTTTTACGGATACGCTTCTCGATCACCTTTTCCAGTTCCGCCTCTGTGTAAGGGATAAATTGCAGAATACTTAAGGACAACGGTGCAAGTTTCACGGTGACGGACTGCTTTTTATCATCCCATTCCAAATCCTCTGCCCGTTTCATGCGGTCATTGACCACACCGGTACCACCGTAGCAGACAGCATCCGTGTTCAGGATCTCCTTGTATTTTCCCTCGTAAGGAACTCCTGTAGTGATCTCTCTGGGCACACCGGAGAAGTTTGCTACGACCAAAAGCATCTCCTCCGCAGCTTCGCCTTTACGCACAAAGCTTACATAACATTCATTGGCAGAGATCTCGTTCATCCACTGGAATCCCTTCGCCTGATCGTCACATTCGTACAACGCCTTATTCTCTCTGTATAATGCATTCAGATCCTTCACCAGCCTCTGAACTCCTGCATTTTCCTTCTGCTCTTGCAGTGCCCATTCCACCTGACGCATTTCATTCCATTCTTTTTCTTCCGCCAGATCCTGTCCCATGAAGAGGAGCTTTTTCCCGGGGTGAGTCATCATATAGCCGTAGGTCAGACGTAAGTTGGCAAGCTTCTGTGCTCTGTCTCCGGGCATCTTGCCAAGTAAGGTTCCTTTCCCATGTACCACTTCATCATGCGAAAATACCAGCATGAATTTCTCGCTGTAGGCATAGATCATGCTGAAGGTAAGTTCTCCGTGATGGTGGCTTCTAAAGTACGGATCGTATTTGATATAATCCAGATAATCGTTCATGAAGCCCATATTCCATTTGAGATCAAAACCAAGTCCCCCCTCTTCCAGAGAACCGGTTATCATAGGAAATGCCGTACTCTCCTCTGCGATGGATAATACCCCGGGATCTCTCTTTTTCAGGATAGAATTTAAGTGTTTGATCAGTTCAATGGCTTCCAGATTCTCGTTGCCACCGTACATATTGGGAATCCATTCTCCGTCCTGTCTGCCGTAATCCAGATAAAGCATGCTGGCTACCGCATCCATACGGATACCGTCCGCATGATATTTCTCCACCCAGAACAGCGCATTGGCGATCAGATAGTTCGATACCTGGGGACGACCGTAATTGTAGATCAGGGTGCCCCAGTGTGGATGACTACCCTGTCTGGGATCCTGATGCTCATAAAGACAGGTGCCGTCAAATGCAGCTAATCCATAAGAATCTCTCGGAAAATGTGCAGGCACCCAGTCAAGGATCACACCGATTCCCGCCTTATGCAGTTCATTCACGAAGAACATAAAGTCCTCCGGTGTACCGTATCTGGCAGTCGGTGCATAATAACCGATCACCTGATATCCCCAGGAAGCATCTAAGGGATGCTCCATGACCGGCATCAGTTCTACATGGGTGTATCCCATTTTTTTTACATAATCAATGACCTTCGGAGCGATCTCACGATAGTTCGCATAATCCTGTCCCTCGTCCGGCGTCACAAAACTTCCCAGATACATTTCATACACACTGACCGGAGCATTTCCACACTGGTAGCTTTCCCTTTTTTTCAAGAACTCACTGTCATCCCATGAAAAGTCTCGCAGGTCAGTGATAACAGAAGCCGTCTCCGGTCTCTTCTGTGCGGCGTTGCCGTAAGGGTCTGCTTTGAGATAGGTCAATCCGCCTTTGATCTTCAGTTCATATTTATAGCAGTCTCCGACCTCCGCCCCCGGAACAAACAGTTCAAAAATGCCGGAATCACCCAGTCGTCTCATCTGATGGATCCGCCCGTCCCATTCATTGAAATCACCTACTACGCTGACACGCATGGCATTCGGCGCCCACACAGCAAAATACGTGCCGTTATCCCCATCCAGTTCCATAGGGTGTGCCCCCAGCTTTTCATAGATTGTATAATGAATGCCTGCGGCAAACCGATCCATATCTTCCTTCGTGATCTGCGGGACATGCCGGTACGCATCCCCACAGATCATTCTGTGGGCTTCACGCTCTTCTGTCTTTCCATATTCCACTACATATTCATAGGGTGCCATTTTTCCCGCATTTACCAGTGCGGCAAAATAGCCCTCCTCATCTGCCAGTTCCATGGGTACGTCTGCCAGAAATGCTTCCCCTACCTGTCCTGTCTTCTTCCAGTGGATCGTCACCTTTTCTGCTCCCGGGAAGAATGCCTGTACCAGCATTTTACTTCCCTGCTTATGAGGTCCTAACAGTTCATGGGGATTATCACATTCAGCATAAGTGATTTCTTCTATCTTTGCCCAGTTCATCAGTTTATAAAGTTTGTTTGTCATATTCCCTCTTTTCTGCGGCGTGTAGTCTGCTGCATTCTATTCTGTCACTATTTTGCTTATCCGGTCGTAGGTATTACCGCTCTATCTCATGCAGAAACAGACCGCTGCGCAGCTTCGGCTCGAACCAGGTAGACTTCGGAGGCATCAGACGTCCCGCATCCGCCACTGCAAAAAGTTCCCCGATGGAAGTAGGATACATGGAAAATGCCACCTTCATATCGGTATGTACTCTCCGCTCCAGTTCCGCAAGTCCCCGGATACCTCCCACAAAATCGATCCGCTTATCGGTCTTTGGATCTTCGATTCCCAGAACAGGATTCAACAGGTAATTTTGTAAAAGAGATACATCCAGTCCTTCCACAGCATCTTCGCTCCGAATCTCCTTCTTCGCTGTAAGACAGTACCACTCATCTTCCAGGAACATACCGAAAGCTCCTTTTTTCTCCGGTCGGTAAGGAATACGTCCTTTTTTCTCTATCATAAAATGTTCTTCGATGGCTGCCAGGAACGCATCGACATCCATACCGTTTAAATCCTTCACCACCCGGTTATAATCCAGGATCTGCAGTTCTTCATCCGGGAAAATCACCGACAGGAAATAATTGAATTCCTCTTCTCCCGTATAATCCGGATGCTGCTCTCTGCGCTTTAATCCCACCTTTACCGCTGAGGCACAACGATGATGACCGTCCGCAATATAAATAGCCGGGATCTTTGCAAACGCCTCTTCAATCATTGCCACATCCGCAGCCTCCGAAATCACCCACACACGATGTTCGATGCCGTCCTCACTGACAAAATCGTATACCGGTGTCTGTGTTTTGATCTCTCCGATCTTGTTCTGCAGTTCCTCTTTCGCCCGATATGCCAGGAAAATGGGCCCCGTCTGCATACTGCAGGTATCTACATGGCGGATACGGTCTTCCTCCTTATCCGCTCTGGTATTTTCATGCTTTTTGATCACATTGTTCCGGTAATCGTCAATAGAGGCACAAGCCACTACACCGGTCTGGCTGTTCCCGTCCATGGTCAGTTCATACAGATAGAAACATGGCGTCGGATCCTGTACAAATTTTCCTTCCAGAATTTTCTCACGAAGCATCTGATCCGCTTTCTCATACACACAGTCCGCATATGTGTCTACTTCCTCGCCAAACTGCGTCTCCGCCCGATCAACCGCCAGAAAAGAGTCCGGATTCTTCTTCACCACTTCACACGCTTCCTCCCTGTTATATACATCATAAGGAAGCGCTGCAATCCTTTTCTCCATCCCCTGACAGGGACGATATGCCCTAAATGGTCTGATCTGTGCCATACTTCTACCTCCCAATTTCTATATGTTCTTATTTTACCAAATCCCATCTCATATCACAAGGTTATTAAAATAAGCAAGCAGCCCCGGATGGGTGTAAGAATAAGCAGGCCGTAAGCAGACGTCAGCACTTAGCGGGCGTATTCTGACCGCTTATGTGCCGTTACGCTCTGCGACAGAGCGAAAGCGTACCGCGTTTCTTACCCCAGCCGAGGCTGCGGGGGGTTATTACTAAAATAATACCTACCCCAACTTATGGAACAAAATACAGTTGGGCATATTGACCTTCATTGCCGGTCCATTCATGATCATCGTTCCATGCTCCAGATCAATATGGAAGAAGGTCATCGTATTACTTTCATGATTCAAAGACACCAGAAACTTATTGTCCGGGAAGAACTCTGCATCCTTGGGATACTCACCGCTGATCGGCAGCAGGAAGTTCTTCTTCAAAAGTCCTGTCTTCTTGTCTACATCAAATACGATAACAGAATTATCCCCTGCAATGGAACTGAGCAGATAATTGTAATCCAATGAAAAACTGAAGGCGCTGGCACTGTTGGTGTTGCCTCTGGTCAGCTTGATCAGCTCTACCGTCTGGATCTTCTCAAAGGTAGGGTCGTTATTATTGTCCGCATATTCATATACATCAATATAACACTTTAATTCATGGAGAATGTAAATATACCTGCCATCCTCGGAAATCTTGATATGACGGGGTGCGGATTCCATCTCACTGCGGATGATATCCTCCAGCTTTACCTTGCCCTTCTCCACATCAAAACGATATACATTGACATGATCCATACCCTGATCTGCCACCAGAAGATACTTATTATCATGTGTCATGCGGGCACAGTTGATATGGGGACGGAAATTCCGCTCTGCCATACTGCCCAGACCCTTGTGGTAGATTTCATCAGTGATTTCGCCGATGGAACCGTCCTCTTTCAGTCTGAGTACTGTCAGCTTACCGTCATGATAACCGGCTACAAACAGATACTGATCCGTATAATCCGTAGAAACATAGCAGCCTCTCATACCATTGATTGGTGCAAAGTTGATCAGCTCCAGATCTCCGTCCGGCTGGATGGTATAAGCCTCCACACCAAAATCCGTTATAGAATAAAGAAACTTTCCGTTGTGGGAAATGGTCAGATAGGAAGAGTTCGTGATCTCTACCTTATCTTTCTCCTTGAAACGGCCGTTTTTCATATCCACATCATATATTCTGATGCCATGACTGTCCCCCTGTGTGTAACTGGAAATGTAGGCAACATATTTTTCCTTGCTCATGACCGGATCCTCCTTAGCGTTCTATGTCTTTTTTTATGTTTATAAATATAGCACAATTCTGAAAATTGTGAAACATTTTTTCTGCAAAATTGCCGAAAAATACTCCTGTTTTTTCCACAGGGTAAAGTTTATGTAAATTAGGCCAGAAATTGCAAAACTTCACATTGACTTTCCGTGTATTTACGTATAATATTAATTCGACTTGCAAAAAATTTTCATTTAGGTTTTTCGAGGATTTTTTGCAGGATTTTTTACATCAGGAAGGAAAAAATTGATGAAAAATGCTTTAGTCAATTTAGTGAACATTTCAAAATCATTTGACAATCAGATGGTTCTGGATGATCTCAATCTGTACATCCGCGAGAACGAGTTTCTGACTCTGTTGGGCCCCAGTGGCTGCGGAAAGACTACAACCCTCCGTATCTTGGGCGGTTTCGAGACCCCTGATAAAGGTCAGGTCATTTTCGAAGGCCGGGATATCACTAACCTTCCACCCAATAAGCGCAATTTAAATACCGTATTCCAGAAGTATGCTCTTTTCCCTCATATGACCATTGCGGAGAACATTGCTTTCGGATTAAAGATCAGCGGTAAAAGTAAATCTTATATTAATGATAAAATTAAATATGCCCTGAAGTTAGTCAATCTGGACGGTTTCGAGAACCGTATGCCGGATTCCTTAAGCGGCGGTCAGCAGCAGCGTATCGCCATTGCCCGTGCTATCGTAAATGAGCCCAAGCTTCTGCTGTTGGATGAGCCTCTGGGTGCACTGGATCTGAAACTGCGTCAGGACATGCAGTACGAACTGATCCGTCTGAAAAATGAGTTGGGAATTACCTTTATCTATGTCACCCACGACCAGGAGGAGGCCCTGACCATGTCCGATACCATCGTGGTCATGAACCAGGGCTATATCCAGCAGATCGGCACTCCCGAAAGTATCTACAACGAGCCGGAAAACGCTTTCGTTGCCGACTTTATCGGTGACAGTAACATTATCGGTGCAACCATGATCAGAGATCGTCTGGTAGAGATCCTTGGTGCCCGCTTTGAATGTGTGGATACCGGTTTCGGAGAAAACAAGCCCGTCGACGTAGTCATCCGTCCCGAGGACGTGGAGCTGGTATCACCGGAAGAAGGTATTATCCAGGGTACACTGACCCATTCCATTTTCAAAGGTGTCCATTACGAAATGGAAGCTATGGCCAACGGCTTCGAGTGGCTGGTACAGTCCACGAAAATGGTTCCTGTCGGGACCAAAGTCGGCATCAAAGTGGATCCGTTCAACATCCAGATCATGAAGAAGCCGGAATCCGAGGATGAGGAGGCGATTGGAGTCAATGAATAAAAAATTATTATCGCTCCCTTTTATCTTCTGGTCAGCCATGTTTGTCATCGTGCCTCTGTGCATGGTCTTCTACTATGGTCTGACCGATAAAAGCGGTGCATTTACATTTGATAATATTCTGGCGATTGCTACTGCCGAGCATTCCAAGGCTCTGTGGGAGGCATTAAAGTTATCTGTGATCAGCACTGTGATCTGCCTGCTTTTAGCATATCCTCTTGCCATGATCCTGTGTAACATGAATGTGAATCAGAATTCATTCCTGGTACTGATTTTCATTTTGCCCATGTGGATGAATTTTCTGCTTCGTACCCTGGCATGGCAGACTCTGCTTGAGAAGACCGGTGTGATCAACAGCATCCTCTCCGTCCTGCATCTGCCGTCGTTAAATATTATCAATACCCCCTATGCCATTGTACTGGGTATGGTATATAACTTTTTACCTTTTATGGTACTGCCTCTGTATAACGTGCTGGTCAAAATCGACAAGAATGTGATCAACGCCGCCTATGACCTGGGTGCCAACGGCATACAGACTTTCTTACGGATCATTTTTCCTTTAAGTCTGCCCGGCATG
>ERZ791603.2010-NODE-2010-length-13732-cov-2.640491_pt1 | contig 13732 bp, 7 predicted proteins | sample MGYA00509966_ERZ791603 | MGnify/ENA primary metagenome ERZ791603 (study PRJEB30046, sample SAMN00791931) | human gut metagenome | study: EMG produced TPA metagenomics assembly of the A metagenome-wide association study of gut microbiota in type 2...
TATTATGCCAGCGGTGAAAAATGGGTATTGAAACAAGATGTAGCAAACAATGCAGGTGTTATCGGTGCCAGTTATCTCCGTCCGGGTGCCTTAAAACTGAAGAATATAGACGACAGTGACAATGTCATTGATGAAAAAGACCGTACCGTTATCGGTAATACCAATCCTAAAGCCAGTGGTGGTTTCGCCCTTTCAGGTCGCGTATATGGTTTTGATTTGAGTGCAAACTTCACTTACAGTATCGGTAATGACGTTTATAATGCCAATAAGATTGAATATACTTCGTCCTATCAATACTATTACCGTAACATGATCGACATTATGGCCGAAGGCAAACGTTGGACAAACCTTGACGCCAACGGAAACTTGGTAAACGATCCCGCACAGTTGGCTGCATTAAACGCCAATACTACCATGTGGTCACCCTATACCAGTTATGTATTGACCGACTGGGCTGTTGAAGATGGCTCCTTCCTACGTCTGTCTACATTAACAGTAGGTTATACTCTACCGCAGTCCCTGACTAGAAAAGTGGGTATTAACAATTTGCGTTTCTACGCCACATGTTATAATGTATTTTGTCTGACCGGTTATTCAGGCTTCGACCCTGAAGTTTCCACCCGAAACAAAACAGCTCTTACTCCGGGAGTAGACTACTCTGCATACCCGAAGAGCCGCCAGTTTGTAATAGGTCTTAACTTAAACTTCTAAAACGAAAAAGAAATGAAAAATATAACGATTAAATCATTGACAGCTGTCGCCCTTCTTGCTAGTCTGTCTTCTTGCAGTGATTTCTTAGATCAAAGTTCTCCTTCATCTTTAGACGGTAAGAACATTTTCAGTACTTATGAATATGCACAAGGCACCATTGCCAATATCTATCAGGAATTTGGAGAGCAAAACTATCGTGCACGTGCTATTTGGTATGGATACAATACAGATATAGAATACTATAACAGTTCGGACAAGGCCGACGGAAAGGCAGACTTGGCAACATACAATGCCGGAGTCGGAAACGATCAAATGAACACTAGTACCGGGACCGACCTTTGGGCTAAGATATATGCCGCTATCGAACGTGCCAATCTGGCTATTGAAGGTCTTCGTGAATATGCAGACCTGACAAATGCCAATATGAAACAATTGTTGGGGGAAGCGCTCACGCTACGTGCCTTACATTATATTGACCTGATTAATATGTGGGGAGATGTTCCCGCACGCCTGACTTCATTGAACGCCGACAATATGTATTCAGGACGCGAAGACCGTGATGTCATCTACAAGCAGCTCATCATTGATTTGCAAGAGGCACAAGACCTTTGCGCGTGGCCTAATGAGATAGACGCCACAAAAACAGTGGAACGCGTGAACAAAGTCTTCGTAAAAGGTCTCCTGGCCCGCGTATGCCTGCAAGCATCCGGCTACGCTCAGCACCTTGACGGAGAAAACCGTTTAAGTACGGATCCGGAACTATCCAAAGCACGTCTCTACCCTATCGCACTGCAAGCTTGTAAAGATGTAATGGAACAGGAAGGCACTTACGTGGCTTTAAAATCAAATTTTGAAGATATCTTCAACAACAACGGAATCTCAGGAGATGTTATCAATGCAGGCAGTGAATCATTGTTCGAGATAGGTTATAGCAATAACCCCGCACGCGGACGTATCATGTACACTTTCGGTATCAAGCATACCACTGCCGACAATATGACAACCATGCTTCAGGGAAGCCAGGTTGGTCCTACACCAACTTTCTTCTTTGACTATTCAGTAAAGGACTTGCGCCGTGATATAACTTGCTGCCCATTCCAATGGACAAAAGGCGTACAAACTCTTCAGTCTTTCAAAAGCTGGAGTTTCGGAAAGTTGCGTTATGAATGGACGAACCGTATGATTCCTACCGGAAACGATGACGGTATCAACAGACAATATATGCGTTATGCCGACATCGTACTGATGCGCGCCGAACTGGAAAACGAGTTGAATGGTGCATCTGCTGCCGTTCCTTACCTGACTAAGATTCGCAACCGCGCTTTTGCGACCTCCGACCGTGCAACAGAAGTTACAGCTTATGTTGCAGAAGCAGCTCTCAGTAAAGAAAAGATGTTCCAGGCAATTGTTGACGAGAGAGCTTATGAGTTTGCCGGAGAACTGATCCGTAAAGCTGATCTTATCCGTTGGGGAATGTTGAAAAGTAAAATGGACGAGACAAAAAACAAGATGAAAGCTATTGTGAGTTTGACCGATTATGATTCTAAACATCCTTACAGCCAGCTATCAGGCCATGCATATTATAAAATGAGCGCATATACCTGGACTCGTAATGGTATAGAGACTACCGAAAAGGATGCAAAACTGAACCTTTACGGTCTGAACTATGGTGAAATGGATATTAATCCGGAAGGCTATACCGAATTTTCAGACAGTAAGGGCGAAGCATCCACTTGGATCAAAGATAATGCCCTGGAAGATGTTATTGACTATCTCTATGTTCGCGACCCGGACAAATATCAATACTGGCCTATCTTTAACGTCAACTTGAATGATAATCCTAATCTTTCTAATTACGAGTGGTATTAACTAACTAAATGATTAAACAACAATGAAAAAATATATACTATCAATTTGTACATTAGCTGCCGTTTGCCTGGGTAGTGTTGCAGTGACATCATGTAGTGAACCAGATGATATCAATGATTTAGTTCTTAATCGTGTCTTGTCGCCAACCGGCATCACTGCACGTATTTCACAGGAAGTAAACATCATTGTCAGTTGGAATGAAATGTCAGGAGCTACCTCTTACGAACTTGAAGTTTATGCGGACAGTCCCGACTATGACCAACGTACACCGGATGCCTCATATACCACAACTTTAACCGAAAAGACTTTAACCAATCTTATCGGAGAGACTGATTATTACCGCACATCCAAATGGGTTGACATCAAGCGTACAACCAACCCCGAACAGAACATGAAAAAGGTAAAAGCCGGCGACATTCAGAGCACTTCTGTAAAAGTAACATGGACACCGGGTATTGAGGTCGATGCTGTCATCTGTGCTCCTACTACCGCAAACTCCAGTGCCAATACTGTGACGTATACGCTGAATTCAACCGACATATCTTCCGGCTCCGCCACTATCACAGGTCTTACACCGGAAACCAATTACAGAGCTACATTGAAGTTAGGTGAAAAGACTCGTGGTTATTCTACTTTCACCACTAATCTGGATTTGAGTGATGCTATCGAACTTACTCCTGCTGACGATTGGGTTTCTGCTATTCAAGATGCAACACCAGGCAGTAAATTTGCTCTTACACCCGGTGAATATGTGCTGACAGCAGCCAAATTACAAATTAATAATAATGTAGTCATTGCTGCTAAGAATTCTGCCGAGCCACCGGTAATCAACACTTGTATCCATATCTATAACGGCGCTTCACTCTATCTCTATCAGGTTGTGTTAGATGGAACGAATACTGATGGCAGTCAGGCTATTGAATACAAAAAGGAAGGAGGATTCGGTGACCTTACCATTAACGGGTGTGAAATAAGAAACTATATTAAAGGACTTATTTACATCAATGTTGCAGCAGTACCAAATACTATCAAGATAGAAAACTCCCTCATTCATGATATCGTGTGTGACGGTGGTGACTTTATTGATAGCCGTAAAGGTGGTTGGAACAATCTCACCATTTCAAGTTCCACAATCTATAACTCCGCCTCCAAGCGGGCCGTACTACGTGCCGATGACGCATCAAACAGCGTAACTGCAAACATGGTAACTTCGATTGATAAATGTACATTCTATAATGTAGGTAACGGTGAAGCCAACTATCGCTTCTTCTATCTGCGATTCAAGGGTAACACCAACACGTTTACCAACAACGTAATTGCCAACTTCAACAACAAACGCGGCTTTGCCAACTCAAGTGCCGTAGGAAAGCCAACCTACTCGAACAATTATTACTACAACTGTAAGAACTTGATCTCATTGGCTGAAGGCAATACGGACACAACAGTAACGTGCTTCGACACAGAAGGAAATGTTCTTGAGAACAATCCGTTCGCCAACCCGGACAAGGCTGATTTGACTATCACTGATGAACTTTATCAGAGTTATGGTTTTGGTGACCCGCGCTGGCTGCCATAAATCACGAACAACATAGATACTAAAAAGAGAGGTCACTTCATTCCGATGAAGTGACCTCTCTTTTTAGTATCTTCACATGAAGGAAGAACTCTGTGCCTAAACTCGTATTATCTCCCCACTTTCTCTTTATACTCCGTCGGCGTCATCCCCACCTGCGCCTTGAAACATTTGCTGAAATAACGCGGGTCATTGATCCCGACCATGTATGAAATCTGTGTCATATTAAACTCTCCGGTTTCAATCAATTGTGTAGCACGTTTAATACGGATTTCTTTGATAAACTCGATAGGCGCTAATCCGGTAAGCATTTTCAGTTTCTTGAAGAATACCGAACGACTGACAGCCAGTTCGCGTACCAAATCATCCACCACCAACTCGCCATTATCCATGTTCTGCTCCATTAGTTCCACCAATTTATCCATAAACTTACGATCGTTAGGAGACATTTCCGGCATCGCAGGCTCTTCCGCTGCACTACTTACGGGTTCAGCAGATGCATGACCTGCTAAAGTCTCCCCTTGAGCAACCGGAGTTTCAGACACCGTCACATGCGTCAGACTATCACGATAGAAATTTTGCAGTTTCTTACGCTGCATCAACAGGTTCTCCACACGAGCCTGAAGATAAGTCGCACTAAAAGGCTTGGTGATATAATCATCCGCCCCATATTCCAGTCCTTCCAATTTACTTTCTATCGTCGTCTTGGCAGTAAGCAGGATAATAGGAATATGACTGGTCGTCATATCCGCACGAAGTTCACGCGTCATTTCGATACCGTCTTTCTCCGGCATCATGACGTCGCTGATAATAATATCCGGCAGATACTTCAGAGCCTTGCTCCACCCCTCCATACCATCGGAAGCCTCTACCACCCGATAAGTTGAAGCGAAAATACTGCGCAGGAAGGAACGCAATTCCTGATTATCCTCTACCAGCAACATAAGCTCTTTCGAACTGCTTTCCTCAGCCTCTTCTTTGACAGCAGATACTTCCAGGTCCGGTGCATCTGCGATGGCAGCTTCTGTCTGAAGCGAAGAATTAGCGATATCCACAATACGTTCCATGCTCAGCGGAGCAACCGAATCTTCGAGAATAAATTCCACTGAACTATTATAATGCTCTTTGCCCTTCAGAAAGTCCACTTTAAAACAACTTCCCTCACCGAGCCGGCTGTCAACGGAAATCGTAGCCTTGTGCATCTCTACCAGTTCCTTCACCAAAGAAAGACCGATGCCGGAGCTTGCCTGATTGAAAATATTCTTGTCCACCAGGTTCTCAAAGCGTACAAAGAGAGACTTACGTTTATTTTCGGCAATACCAATCCCCTGATCCTGTACGCCGACAGACACCGTGCCCTCATCTTCACGGATAAAGACGGTGATCATTTTCCCATTAGGAGTATATTTAAACGCATTGGACAGAAGGTTAAACACAATCTTTTCAAACTTATCGGCATCCACCCAAAGATTCAAAGCCTCTTTCTCTGTCTGGAAAAGGAAATCGATGTTGTGTTCTTCCGCCACCGACTCAAAATTATCCATAATCTTGCGGACAAAGGCAACGACATTCAACTGTTGTACCTGCATCTTCATCTTCTTGTTCTGAATCTTACGAAAGTCCAGAATCTGATTGACCAGACGAAGCATACGGTTGGTATTCCGTTCGACCACTACCAGCTGTTCCCGTGCATCAGCCGGCAGTTTATCGTTCTTCAGAACTTGTTCCACCGGACCTGCAATCAATGTCAGAGGAGTACGGAGTTCATGGGATATATTCGTAAAGAAGCGCAGCTTGATATCAGAAATCTGTTGTTCTACAGACACCTCATGCTTCAACCGATAAATGGTAAACAGGATATAAACCGCAACAAAAATAATCAGCAGCACAAAGCAGACATACAGCACATACGCCAAAGGCGTCTCCCAGAAAGAAGGGAGAATCGTAATGTTCAAGATGCGCTCATTGTCCACCCACACCCCGTCACTATTGGTAGAACGGACACGGAATATATAATCTCCCTTCGGAAGGTTAGTATAAGTCACGCTTCTTTGCCGGTCGGCAAAAGTCCACTGCTTCTCGAAACCATCGAGAATGTATGCGTACTGTATGTTCTGCGGATTCGTATAATCGAGTGCAGCATACTGAACGGAAAAGATATTCTCATCATGAGAAAGCACCAGTTCCTGTGTATCATCCAAATCGACTTTCAATATGGACTTCTCTCCCGGAATTACATCTTCATTCGCTACCATCAACTTAGAAAAAACTACAGGAGGCACATAGCTACTCTTCCGGATAGAATCCGGAGTGAACATGAATAATCCGTTGCTGGTTCCAAACAACATATCTCCGCCGGATGTCAGCGTAGAAGCCGCTTCACTGAAACGGACACGGAAACTGATACTACGTTCATCGTAATTCTCAAAACGCTCGCCGGAAGGAACAAACTTACAGATTCCATTTTCCGTACTGATCCAAAGGTTCTGTTTATGATCTTCACGGATGGAAAGCAAGACGTCCGAAGAAAGTCCGTCGAGCACTGAGTAGGATTTAAATTCACCGTGACCGTTTTCGCTGATGGAAATCAGTTTATTCAGTCCCCCTCCGAAAGTAGCCAGATAGAGTTCCTTCTGCTGGGTAGCGATAATCCAATGCACGTCATTATTACTTAGACTCTTCGTATCGTTCGGGACACGCGAGAAGTGGTGGAACTGTATATCTTCCGGCTTTTTGAAATTCTCATCAAAGGCAACGGCGCCTGTGGTAGTACCTACCCAAAGGCGTCCGTTATTATCCGAAGTGATAAAACGTGCTTTGTAACAGACATCAATCGGATATCCTTTCAGATTATTCCGGTGGTTGATAAAGACGGTCTCTCCATGTTCTCCCTGGGAAATATAGTTGATACCGCCTGCAAAAGTAGCCGCCCAGATACGACCATGATGATCTTCGTAAACACAATATACATTGTTGTCACTCAGACTGTACATATCGTTGGAGTCGTGCTGATAACGGGTCAGTTTATAAGACATACTTGTGGGAGAAATCTGTTCGGCACGCACCAGACCGTTTCCTTTGGTAGCAATCCAGATAATCCCTTTTGAATCCTGCATAATGAAATAGGCTGTACCCTCCATAGGTGTACCTGTCATCGAAATGGTTCCATTACCTGTCAGATGCCCTATGAATTTCCGGTTCGAGTCGTACAGGCGGATCATTCCGTCCTTCAGTCCGACCCACAAATTCCCCTGTTTATCTTCGCATACCGACCGCACTTCGTTGCTCAAAGATTCATATTCATGCGGAACGGGAGTCAGCATTGAAAACGGTACGTTGCGGAATGTTACTTTCTCCAGTCCTTTGGAGTGGGTACAAAGCCACAAATTCCCCTGTTTATCAGAAAAAGCGGCATGTATCTTGTTAGAAAAGCGCCAGTTGTTACTGCCCAAATCATCATAAAAAGGAACGAGACAGTTCCGGTCACGATCAAAATAGGAGAATCCTCCGCCATAAGGATGTACCCATATATGCCCGTGTACATCTTCATGGATATGAAAAGCGGGACGCGAACGATCGGCGTTACTATATTCCACCCGCATCTGCTCACGCCTTACCACGCCGGTGGCAGGATTAAAATGAACGACAACTCCCGGCTCTTCCTGTTCGAACCATACCTCTGACGTGCGGTCTACATAAGCCGAAAGAATCGGTTGTGCAGACAATTCCTTACAGGTCACGGGAGAATAATGCGTATGTTTGTTTGTCTTCAGGTTGCAAAGAAAGAACCCGTCCGAATCTGTTGTCACTACAGTATTGCCATTGCTCACGGTGTGTATAGAAGTAATGCGGGCTTTCGTCGGAAGTTCGAGCAGGCGAAACTCTCCGCCCTGTTTCTGATAACACCAGATTCTCCCTCTGTCTGAAGCAAAGCAGATATCGTCTTCACATTCCCGGACCGCATAAAATGCCTGATTCATGCCGTCTTGTTTCCCTTTCGTCTCCACAAAGTAGTTCACGGGTTGCTGCTCACCGGGGCGTATCATTCCCAAACCGTTATCAGTCAGCAGCCAGTGATTGCCGGCTTTGTCCTGATAGACCTGATAAAAGTGATCGGCAGGAAACAGACCGGACTTCGTTGAATAAATATCTGATTTCGTCGTATAGTTCTTCTGAGGAAGCGTGACTACACGGATAGCTCCATCATGTTCTGTTAGCAGCCAGACCGTACCATCGGGCAATACCTGAATAGCGTGAATGTTATATGTACTACCTTCTTCACCTGCTGCCGGAACCTGTTCGAACGTCTCCGTTTTCGGGTCAAAACGGTGGACACGGTTGTCATAAGTCAATAACCACAGAAAGCCGTACCGGTCTTCATACATCCGGTCGGCACGGTTATTGGTCAGACTGATGTAATTGCCCTGACGTGCTTTATAAGTTTTAAAGTTATAGCCATCAAAACGATTGATTCCATCCCATGTGGCAAACCAGAGGTTGTCTTTGTGATCCTGCAACATGCTCATCACCGTGTTTTGAGACAACCCATCCTCGGTAGAATAATGGGTGAAAAAACTGTGTTGTTGTGCCTGCACTACAGGTGCGGTCAGGCACAAAAGAATTAGATATAAGATTCTTTTTATCATTATTACACACATATTGAATGGTGTAAAGATAATGATTTAGCTGAACTTACATCTATATTCGGTGTTTATTTAACAGAATCGTTCTTTAGCGGATTCCAGCCGTCTTCACCTGCCAAAACCGTTTCCATCTCGTAGCCTTTCAGATTCTTCAGTTGACGAGAGAAAGCTGCGCGGGCTTTCGGATTGGCTCCCTCGCCATGACTATCGTATTCGGCATAAAATACGGTTTTCTCCGCTTCTTTCTTTCCCCAGTTGTGCCAGCCTTCCGGAAGGATATGTTTCCCCAGTTCACAACGGATAAATACAGCCTGTGCATACGGACGCCACGGACGAGACAGATATACTTTGGCAACATCCGGATCAGCAGTCAACCGGCAATCATAAAAGACATATCCATACTTTTTGCCTTGATCTGTAGAGGGTGCCGTCACATAACCATCACGTTTGCTATGAATATGACAACGATTGAATACAGCTACAGACCATCCGAAGATAAAGTCAACCGTTCCTTCGATATAGCAATCCTCGTAATATTGACGGCTGTGCTTGCCATACGTATAAAGGGTATCCTGATAACCGAGAAAACGACAATTCTTAAAGAACGCACGGTCGGCAGATACAAAACAGGCAACAGCCTGTCCTACCGGTCCTGCCGAGTTTTCAAAATGTTCTCCGCATAGAAATCGGGAGCATGAATGTAGCAACTCGACGATCCCGAAGTTCCCATATTCTCACCAAACACATTTTTCTTATTGGCAAAGTCATCATTTGTCAGTACCACACCATCCTCTCCTATCAGAGAGATATTTATTTTGGATTCCGGAATAATAATCTTCTCTTTATAAGTGCCTTTACGGACCAAGATAGTAGTACGCACATTCTTGCGAAAATCGGGTACTGCATTTATCGCTTCCTGCACTGTGAAGAAATCACCTGTTCCGTCTTGTGCCACTACGTAATCATAATGACGGACATATTTTGCCAGTTCCGGTATTTCCTTTGCGATAGCATCTACAGTCAGCCCGGCGATAGTCCGTGCTCCGTACACATTCAAATGGGTATTATCCTCCCGGCCTTTCGGAAAAGCCGGAACTTTCTCAGGTTCGACAAACATAAACAACTTCTTCGATTCTGCGGGGCCCAGTCCCTGCACCAGATCATGGGTAATTTTGTTCATATCGATAAACGCCACTCCCATCTCTTTTGCCACATTACGCGGAGAATCAAGGTAGGCACCGTGCGTATCGTACAAGACGTTTCCTTCTTTCGGCAGTTCCTGTTCACCCGGAGCACGACGGGCATCTGTAGCAATCGAGGCATCTTCCGGCTGTACAAAATTACGACGAACGATGGAGTTGAACAACACAGGAATCCCTCCTTTAGCACGAGTTTCATTGACGAAACGACGGAGATTGTCATCAAAGGTCGTTCCCGGATCAGTATGGCGTGCAGAATCAGCCTTTTCATCATTGTGTCCGAACTGGATAAAGACATAATCTCCCTTCTTTACCTGGGAAATCACTTTTGCCCATCGGCCTTCAGATATGAAACTTTTGGAACTGCGGCCATTGGCGGCATGATTATCAACACGTATATCTTCTGAAAAAAATCCGGGGAGCACCATACACCAGCCGCGTTCGGGATTTCCACCGTACAGATTTTTGTTAGCCATCGTAGAGTCACCTATCGTGAAGATGGTCAATACGGGCTTATCCGCACGAAAGGCGGAGAAAAGGATAAATACTATAAACAGCAATAGCAGTCTGTTTTTCATAATCTTATTTTGTTGGTTCAAAATTAAAGTTCCCTTATGACTTCTATTTAACGTGAATTCGATATAAATTTGAGTAACTCAATTCTCCTCCTTCCAAAAGGAGGGGAAACCATGCGGATTACTCTTATATCGAACTGATGTTATTTATAAGGATACCAATTACTGCATTCCTTAAATATATTCTGCGGAGTATATTGCACCGCTTCTTTATCAGTCAGCTGTTTAGCCCATTTCACACGTCCGGAAGCATCCGCACCTTCACCCGTGTTTTTAAATTCAGCGTAACGGGCAGTCTTTTCGTTTTCCGGATTCTTCCAGTTGTGCCAGCCTTCCGAACGGATATGTCCGCCAAACTCGCAATTAATAAAAGCCGTAGCAGCATAAGGTCTCCAAGGACGTCCCAGATAGACTTTCTTGATACCGGGAGCGGCTGTCAGCTTACAGTTCTTGAAAACATAACCAAACTCCACCTCCTTCGGAGTAGAAGCCGCGGTAATATATGAATCGCGCTTGCTATGCAATTCGCAATATTCAAACAAAGCTGTAGAAGGGCCGAAGATGAAGTCTGTAGTTCCTTCAATATAGCAGTTAGTAAATAACAGGCGGCTACCCTCCGATCCTGTATAAATAGTATCCTGATTTCCCAGAAAACGACAGCCGACAAACATCAGCCTGTCTCCTTCGGTATGGAGCGCAACTGCCTGCCCCAAAGGAGCGGCATTGTTCTCAATGGTCAGATTCTTAAAAGTAATGTCACTTCCTTCTACCTTTACAGTATAAGTGCGGAAAGTGCCCATTTTATTGATATTGGCATGATCATCATACGTGATGATCGTCTTTTCGGCATCTTCACCTACCAGCTGCACGTTCTTCACCCATGAAGGAATCACCAGTTTTTCTTTGTATATACCATTCTTTATAAATATAGTCACCGTATAATCCATAAAAGCACGTACCGCTTCCACGGCTTCCTGAATATCCCGATATTTTCCCGTTCCGTCTCGTGACACGACTATTGTGTCTTGCTTTTGCTGTTGTGCACAGGCCAAAGTTCCTCCTGAACAAAGCAGAAGAAACAACGCCATTCCTTTCAAAATACTCCTTTTCATCGATAGAATTTACTTTTGCAAACGTTCGTATTCCAGACTTGCCATAATAAATGGTCCTACTGCTTTCGGGTCGTTATTACGGATTGTTTCATTTATATAATAGTCATAATCGCCGGAACGATAAACCTTCCCTCCCAGCCCCGCTACCGCACAGGCTTTCGTTATAGTCACCACTCCATCTTTATCCACTTCAATAAAATTTTTCAGAAAACCTTCATAACCAGCCTTTGCTACATCCAGATAAGACGGATCGATATATCCCATACGTACTGCCTTAAACAGGCTGTATATGAACATTGCCGAACAGGATGATTCCAGATAATTACCCTTGTCACCGCTTCTGTCCATCACCTGATACCATCCACCGGTCTCCGGGTCTTGCAGTTTCTTTACCTGAACTGCTACATTATCCAAGATTGCAAGCAACGAATCTCTTCCGGCCTCATGCTTCGGAATAAAATCAAGCACATCTACCAACGCCATCGCATACCAGCCTAATGCACGTCCCCAACAATGTTTTGACTGTCCTGTCACCGGATCGGCCCAGCGCTCCGTGCGACTTACATCACACGCATGACGATAAAGACCATTCTTCGGATCATACGTATGACGGGCACAGGTAATAAACTGATTTATGACGTCTGCATAATCCTGCGGGCGATTATTACGGAAAGCATATTCTGCATAAAAAGGAGCTCCCATATAAAGTCCGTCCAGCCACATCTGATGCGGATATATCTTTTTATGCCAGAATCCTCCGTCTTCATTACGAGGTTGTCCGGCAAACTGGCTATAGAGCAAGTCTAATGCCTTCTTATACTTTTCATCCTTGGTCTGCTCATAGATACGAAACAGGATTTTTCCGGAATTGATACGGTCCAGACTGTAATCGGTCAATTTGTATGCAGTAATACTTCCATCCTCATGCACCATCGTATCTGCATAAGCAATTGCATAATCTCGTATTTTCTTGTCGCCATAAGTATCGTATACATCAAGCATCGCCCCCAATTCCAGTCCGTGGCAATAGTCCCATTTCAGTCTGGGCTGAAAATCAAGCTGCCAGGATTCCGGGCAACGGATCATCTCCGATTCAGTCATCCGCACCGACCAAGGCAGTTTTTCATCCACCTGCTGCGCCGACAGTGAAATGGTGCTTGACATTATTATTACTAATATCAAAAATTTATAAAAAGAGCTTCGTCTCATGGTTTATTGTTTTAAGGATTATACATGCTATTTTTTCATGCTACGAAAGTAGTGCATTTCCTCCAAACAAAGTGGGATTTTTTAGTTAAGAAGGTGTATTTTTTGTTTTTCGTGCACGGAAACGACTAATTTTGTGCACGTAAACGTCAAAAATGTCCATTTTTGATGCATTAACTGATAAATTAAGAGTTTCGTTTTGGAAGAAAGCAAAAAAGGTCTTACTTTTGGCACGGTTTACAACTAATACCCTCTGGGGAAACACAGTAATTTATCATTAAAAACAGAGAAAAAATAGAACAGAATGGAAGAAGTATTCAAGTACATTATCGGTCTGGGAGCGGCAGTAATGATGCCGATCATTTTCACAATTTTAGGAGTATGTATCGGTATTAAACTTCCCAAAGCGCTGAAGAGCGGTTTGTTGGTTGGTGTCGGTTTCGTTGGTTTATCAGTAGTGACGGCATTGCTAACCAGCAGTCTGGGTCCGGCATTAAGTAAAATGGTTGAAATCTACGGATTGGAATTGGGAATTTTCGACATGGGTTGGCCTTCTGCTGCGGCGGTAGCTTACAACACTTCAGTCGGTGCTTTCATCATCCCTGTTTGCTTGGGAGTTAACTTATTAATGTTGCTTACCAAAACAACCCGTACCGTCAATATCGACCTTTGGAACTACTGGCACTTCGCATTTATCGGGGCTATCGTATACTTCGCCTCCGATAGTATTTTCTGGGGATTTTTCGCCGCTATCATTTGCTACATTATAACATTGGTAATGGCAGACATGACTGCTCCTGCTTTTCAGAAGTTCTATGATAAGATGGACGGTATCTCCATCCCT
>ERZ791603.2013-NODE-2013-length-13709-cov-2.683975_pt1 | contig 13709 bp, 10 predicted proteins | sample MGYA00509966_ERZ791603 | MGnify/ENA primary metagenome ERZ791603 (study PRJEB30046, sample SAMN00791931) | human gut metagenome | study: EMG produced TPA metagenomics assembly of the A metagenome-wide association study of gut microbiota in type 2...
CGGCGTCATGGCCCGGCTACAATATAGGCATAGGCTCGTCAGGGCAGAATGTATACCAGATACAAAAGCAGCTCGCCCGCATCGCAAAGGCATATCCGGCAATTCCATCTATTGTGCCGGATGGAATATACGGACCAAAGACAAAGGCTGCCGTGGAAAAATTTCAGGCTGTATTCGGACTTCCGGTTTCAGGTGTGGTGGACTACAATACATGGTATGAGATATCAAATATATATGTCGCTGTGACACGTATTGCGGAGCTTGCTTAATTGGATTAAAGGAGCAAAACAGTGCTGGCAAGAGAAAAAATGATGTGATATTATATAAAATAAAAGTAACTATTCACAACCACAATATTTTCAGATAAAGAAAGACAATTATATGAATACAGAAACCCAAAATTACAAGATAATTGTGGCATACGACGGCACACGCTACAAGGGCTGGCAGGTGCAGAAATCCACAGATGATACAATACAGGGAAAGCTTCAGCATGTGCTTTCCACACTGGCAGGAAAGCCGGTTGAGGTCATAGGCTCAGGGCGCACGGATGCGGGAGTGCATGCGATGGGGCAGGTGGCAAGCTTTCACATGCCGAAGCATTTTTCCAAGGATGAGATATTTATATGGCTGAATGAGCATCTGCCGGCAGATATTGCGGTGACAGATATTTCAAATGTGCCTGACAGATTTCATGCCAGGTACAATGCTGTGTCAAAGACATATGTGTATACAATACACACCGGTATTGTGTCCGATGTGTTCCGGAGAAAATATATATACGACTATGATAAGCCGCTTGACACAGACAGGATGAAAAAAGCAGCAGCGTATCTTCTTGGAGAGCATGATTTTAAAGCCTTTTGTGGCAACAGACATATGAAAAAGTCAACGGTCAGGACGATTTTTTCTATTGATATAGAAAAAACAGGCGCTGATATTATTATCAGCTACACCGGAGATGGATTTTTACAGAATATGATAAGAATCATCACAGGAACGCTTATTGAGGTGGGTGACGGAAGGAAAAATCCTGATGCTGTGAGGGAGATTTTAGATTCAAAGGATAGGGCACAGGCAGGCTACACAGCACCGGCGTGTGGGCTGAGTCTGGAAAGGGTAGATTATGGCAAAGTGGTATGTTAGTGCGAAGAAGGCTGATTTTGCGGCAATCGGAGCGAAGTTTGGAATAGATCAGGTGACGGCGCGGATAATCAGAAACAGAGGTGTTATAGGAGATGACGCGGTAAATGAGTTTTTAAACGGCAAAATCTCAGACATTGCAGACCCGGCTCTCTTAAAGGATGGTCAGAGGCTGGTTGACATTCTTGCCCAAAAGATAGCTGACAAGGCCAAAATCAGGATAATCGGCGACTATGACATAGACGGAGTGATGTCTACATACATTCTTGTGAAGGCACTTAAAAGAGCCGGGGCATGTGTGGATTATATGATTCCAGACAGAGTGAAGGATGGCTATGGCCTGAATGTGCACCTGATTGACAAGGCATATGAGGACGGGATAGACACTGTGGTCACCTGTGACAACGGAATTGCGGCGATTGAGGAAATCGCACATGCAAAGGAGCTTGGAATGACGGTTCTCGTAACAGACCACCATGCAGTGCCTTTTGAAGATATAAAGGGTATAAAGATTTACAAGGAGAGCAAGGCAGATGCCGTTGTAAATCCGCATCAGATAGAGTGCAGCTATCCGTACAAGGAGCTTTGCGGAGCAGCTGTTGCCTGGAAAATTGTCATATTACTATATAGAAAAATCGGCATAGATGAGAAAGAGGCCATGGATTTTATAGAGAATGTGGCATTTGCAACAGTCGGTGATGTAATGCCGCTGACGGGTGAAAACCGTATACTCGTAAAGGCCGGTTTAAAGAGTATTCATCATACGACAAATATCGGCATGAAAGCCCTGCTTGAATGTTGTAATATAGAGGCTGAAAATGTAGATGCATATCATTTTGGATTTGTTCTTGGACCCTGTGTCAATGCGACAGGCCGTCTGGATACAGCCAAAAGAGCACTTGAGCTGTTTTTATGTGACAGGCAGGAGGAGGCCATGCGCATCGCATCAGAGCTTGTAGCACTCAATGATGACAGGAAGGAAATGACTGCAAAGGGTGTCGAAACCGCAGTTGAGATATATGAGAGGGACAATTACGAAAAAGACAGGGTGCTTGTCATATATCTGCCGGATGTGCATGAGAGCATAGCTGGAATCATAGCAGGCCGTATCAGGGAGAAATACAATAAGCCAACCTTTATACTCACAAAGAGTGAGGACGGAGTAAAGGGCTCAGGCCGCTCGATAGAGGAGTACTCCATGTATGAGGAAATGTGCAAATGCAGTGAGCTGTTCACGAAGTTTGGTGGCCATCCGATGGCTGCAGGACTTTCACTGCCACAAGAAAACGTTGAGCCATTCCGTCAGAAAATAAATGAGTATGCATCGCTTACTGACGATGACCTCGTGCCTAAAATACATATAGATGTGCCGATGCCGGTGGATTATGTATCAATGAGACTGGTGTCTGAGTTTTCAGTACTGGCACCGTTTGGAAAGGACAATCCAAAGCCTGTTTTTGCAGACAAAAATCTACGTGTGAGCCGCATGTGGGTAGTTGGTAAAAACAACAATGTGCTTAGGCTTTCTTTGATATCCTCATATGGCACGCCAATCAATGCAATTTATTTTGGTGATATAGAAAGCTTTTTTGACTATATCAGGCAAAGGTTTGGTTCAAACGCGCTTGAAGCTGCACAAAGAGGAAGGTTCAATAATATAGTGCTGTCCGTAGTATATTCACCAAAGATAAATGTATTCAGGGAAAATGAGTCACTGCAGTTTGAAATACAGTATTATAAGTGATATTATATTCTAAAGAGGTAACCGGTAAAGGAGGAGAGATCAGTGTTTGGGAACAGAGCAAAAATATCCGCTGAGGAATTAGCGTATATGAAGGAACAATTGGATAATGACAGGGGATTTTTCGAGAATGTAAATGCAAAGTCAAAGCTCATAGAGGCTGATTTTGATGAGCTGGAGAAATCAAGACAGCTTCAGGAGTCATCCCTTAAGCAGCTGAATGATAATGCAAATAATGTGGTGGAATTTTCAAAGGACAGCATGGATGCCATATCAGCCTTAAACGACAGCTTTACAGAGTGTGTAAAGGCGGCTGCGGACAATCTTACAAGTCTTGAGAGTGCGGCAAAGGCAATTGCCACACAGCATGAGGATACATGTGCGCTTGTCGAAAACAATAAGCATTTTACAGCTCCGGCTAAGAGTTTGCCGGAGACATCGGACAGGCTCGAGGAACATGTGGACAGCTGTGCGGATATAGCTGCGCAGATGAAGGAACAGAATAAGCAGATGAGTGTTCTCTCACTCAATGCTGCTATAGAGGCGGGCATGCTGGGAGAGCAGGGAAAGCTGTTCGTGGAGGCTGCTGAGAGCATAAGGGAGGCATCTATTTCATATGACAGTGCAATTGATGCTGTTAAACAGGAGCTTTCAGAGGCAAAAGCTGAGATTAGTGCACTTAAAGAGCAGGTGAGCCACCTTGTAGGACTTCTAAAGGACAACAATGTTGCCACGACAAAGCTTATGAAGCAGGGTGTGGAGCTCAATCATGTGTTTTCCCAGTGTGATGAGATTTCAGTTGACATGATAGAAGCATGCAGACAGCAGATTGTGTCAATCCGCAATACACAGGAGGAGATTATCAAGTTTGAGGAGCGCAATAAGCTGCAGATAGAGGATGCATGCGCAGAAATTTCGACTCAGAGGAAAAATTCAGTAGAAATAAAATCCACTGTGGACAAGGTGCTCGACTACAGCAGGGAGAGAGTAAGATAACAGGACAGATATGCAGACTGTGAGAGTCATGCATTCTTATGAGTGAAATATAAAAAGACATCAACCGGTGTAAATTCCGGCTGATGTCTTTTTGAGTTGAAAGCTGTAATCATTAAATCAAACACGAACCTTGCTGTTTGCTGCATCCTGGAAGCTTCCGCTTTTCTGTGGAAGATGCATCCAGTTTTTGATGTAGACCACATTGTACATAACGAAAGCAAGCATAAAGGCTGTAGAAACGTCAAATACTGAGTGCTGTTTGATAAACATGGTAGACAGTATAATCAAAACACAAAGCACTAAGGATGCGTGCTGAACGTGTTTTTTATCCTTGAAATAGCTGCTGTTCATCACCGCAAAATGAATGCCGAGCGAATTGTATACGTGAATGCTCGGAAACAGGTTCGTCGGTGTGTCAGTGGAATAAAGCCACTCGCAAAGCGCTGTAAACATATTGTGGTGCGTGAAATAATAAGGCCTTAAATTGTGACCATTCGGGTAGAGCGTTGATATAACTAAAAATACGGTCATACCGGTGTATAAAAACGCACACAGTCTGTAAAATTCTTTTTTGTCATGTAATGCCGTGAAAGCAATTCCAAAGGCCACATAGCCAAACCACATGATATAAGGAATAACAAAGTATTCACAAAACGGTATATAATCATCTATCGGAAGATGAATCAAGTGATAATGTGTGGTAACAGTGCGCTCTAAATATCCAAACCAGGTCAGATATATGATAAAGTATGATAAAATCCACACATGCTTGTAGCGGTTGAAAAGCTCTATAAGCTTATTCTGTATTTTCTTCATAAAACCACCTTTTTAATCCGCTTGAAATTATAACACTGAAAAATAATTCAAACAACACCAAAACAAAAGACTTAATAAATTTTATGAAAAAATTAATAATTGAGACCTTATATAATAAGCTTTTTGTGAAATATTTATCTGCAGCTAAAAGTATAGGATATAACCTGTGGGCTAATCAGTATAAAGAATACAGAAATCCCATGGTGCAAGAGTTATACAATCGCCTGCTGATACTGTAATGTCATCGCAAAGCTTCTTGAGACCGTCTGCATGGCAGGTAACAGTCTGCTCATCATCCGAGTAGTTAAGCAGATAAATGATTTTTTCTCCCTGCATATTGGTGCCGCGCTTTATGACAACGGGATAAGAAGCATCAAATTCATTTTTTTGCTCGCCGAAGAAATGCTTCAGGGCTTCTATCAGAGTATCCTCACCAAAAAGTGTGGCAAGATACATGGCGCGGCCTTTGCCGTAAGAGTTTTCTGTGATAGCTGCGTGTACTCCCCAGTGCTTGTGCTCATACATAGCAACAGGCGTGGCAGTGGTGCAGTCGACCATCTCCATCCAGTCACGAGCTTTTGAGGATTTGCCGCCACAGGTTACGGTGACATTGTCAGGCAGGGTGAATTCATCATATTGTATGCCGAGAGACTTGTTTATAATATAAGGCTGCACGTCGTGGCGTATTTTAAGATGTTCATCCGAAAAAGCAGATTTAAAGGTCACCACCATATTGCCTCCGTTTGCAACAAATTCATTTAAGGCATTGAGTACCTCATCTGTTGCGCTATAGAGCGCAGGAACAAGGATATTGTCGTATGAAGCAAAAAGTGCCGGGTCAGCAGGAATCACGTCATACTCGATGTTCATCAGATACAGGGCATCGCAAAGCCATCTGAAAACAGTATTGTAGTTGGAGTCGCTTTCGTTGTTCAGCTTAAACTCATTAAGCCCTGTAAGAGAAGCATTGTCGGCAATAACCGCAAACCTGTTTGTCTTTTTTAAATTGACCAGCCTGTGTCCGTATTTTTTTAGTTCGTTTCCGATAACACTGCACTCCTTATAAAGCCGGTTCGGTCTAAGGTCGTGGGAGAGCACGCCCTTCCAGTAGCTTTCTATGGCATTGTGGATAGAATGCCAGTGCCAGTATTCAACCATGCATGCACCGTTTGCAATGTGGCTTATGGCCTGCAGGCGCAGTTGTCCCGGATAAGGAAGCCATGGGTGATTTCCGGCAGCCTCGGTCTCAAGTACCAGATAATTATCACCTTTTATGCCCTTTGCAATATTGCCACAGGCGGTAATCTCGCGGCCGCTAAGACTGCTCTGGGACGGGTGATATATATCGCAGCCTGCGATATCCATACACTTGGCAGCCTCGTACTGATTGACCTCTGGCTGCATGCCGTAAGAGTAATCGTGCCATTCGAAGTCGAAATTGTGAGTGATGAACTGGTCATCTCTCTTGTATTTTTTGACGATATCGGCCTGCCAGGCAAAAAAGTCTGTCACGAGCTTTCTTTGGAATTTTTTGTATTCTGCATCAAGACTCATATTTATGGTACCGCGGATATCAGGAAAGGCATCCCAGTCATCCACACGGTTGCTCCAGTAATCTAGTCCAAACTCTTTGTTAAACTCGTCAATGTCAGGAAATTCATTTTTCAGATATTCTACAAATTTAGCCTGTGCGTATTTGGAACAGGTGTCATAGGACTTTGTCTCATTGTCGAGCTGGAAGCCGATCACGCAGTCGTAGTCCTTTACCTGCTCCATAAGCTTTTCAATGATAATCTGTGCATGGCGCAGATAGTCAGGATTTGTGATATCCATGTTCTGGCGGTGGCCGTAGAGCTCTTTGCCGTTATGTGTTACAGCGAGAATATCGGGATATTTTTTGGCAAGCCATGAAGGAATAGCATATGTAGGTGTTCCGACAATGACCTTCAGCTCATATTTTGTTGCGCAGTCAAGCATACGGTGCAGATGTGTAAAATCAAATACTCCCTCCTTAGGCTCCCATGTGCTCCAGGTGGATTCTGCAATCCTGATAACATTCATGCCGGCATCGCGTATCATCTTAAAATCTGTTTCTATGCGGTCGTAAGGCATATATTCGTCGTAATATGCCACACCATATAGTATTTCCTCAAAATTCATTTATTCGTACCTCCAATATTTATACAAGGTATACATCAATGATACCTTTTGAACTTTAATCATACTATAAATATACGTTAGTAAATAAATGGTGTAAACATTAAATCATCAGAAAACAAAATGTTGAGCGAATATGCGTGGAAAAATGAGTCAGTTGCGCAAAAAATCTCATGTCCGGGATGACAAGCGTATGAAGATAGGTTATAATGAAAAACAATAGAGTTGCGCAACAAATAAAAGTTGTTCAGTTATTATTCACATTCAGATGAAAGAGGGGGCAGAATGAGTAACAATATCACGATATCAGATGTGGCAGAGGCACTTGGCGTTTCAAAGACAACAGTAAGCAGGGCTATATCGGGGAAAGGCAGGATAGGCGCTGCAACAAGAAAAAGAGTGCTTGAATATATACAGGAGCATGATTATAAACCTAATGTAATAGCCAGGGGGCTTGCACAGTCAAAGACATTTAATATATGTGTGGTGATGCCGGGGGATTATGCACTTGTCGATCTGCCATTTTTCCAGGAAGCTATAATGGGAATTCAGGAGATAGCAGGTATGATGGAATACGACCTTTTGCTTTGTATAGGCTCAGGCAATGATATGGCGGGGCTTAGGCGTATCATACAGAATCATAAGGTGGATGGAGTGGTGCTGCTTCGCACGATGGTAGATGATCCACAGGTGACATTCTTGCAGGAGCGCAGGATACCGTTTGTTACAGCTGGCTCATGCAAATATAAGGATGTAAAGCAGATTGACCATGACCATAGAAGTGCCTGCAGGGAGCTGACATCAATTATGCTCATGCGTGGCATGAAAAATATGGCGCTTCTCGGAGGAAGCGAGGATATTGTTGTAAATCAGACCAGATACGCAGGCGTAGTGGATGCCCATGAGCAGTTTGGAAAGAAAATAAATGACAATCTTGTATTTTTAAACCTTGAAGGCAAAGCATATGTCGAAAAGGCTGTAGATGATGCAATTGACAGAGGCTGTGACTGTCTGCTGTGTATGGATGATGCAGTCTGTGCGGCTCCGCGAAAGGCATATAAAGGTGCCTTTCGGCTCCGCGAAAGGCATATAAAGGTGCCGCAGCAGGTGAAGGTGGCTTCATTTTACAACAGCTCAGTGCTGGAAAATAATGTGCCGTCCATTACATCGCTTTCATTTGATTCAAAGGAGCTTGGAGCAAGAGCCTGCAAGAATCTGCTCAGACAGATAGAGGGTGAAGAGACTGAGAACAGGACACTTCTGCCGTATGAGGTAGTGTTAAAGGAGTCCACACAGTAAATAGTAAAAGCCGGAGCCGACAAAATGTCAGACTCCGGTTTTTGCTTTATATAGTTACCATTTTTGTTAAATCATCACCAGATAAACTGTTGCGAGTGACACAACAATCTGGATGATTGCAAATCTGAAAACAACCTGTGCATTTGACCAGCCAAGCTTCTTTCTGACATGGTCATGGATTGGAGTTGTGGTATTCTTTAAAATATGTATCTTCAAAAATCTAAGAAGAGAAACCTTTATGAGTCCAAGTCCTCCGTCGATGATAAGCACGAGTGCTGCCAGTATGTAGATGAATGGGCTTTGTGATTTAAGAGCACAAATAGCTATGAATATACCCATGGCTCTTGAGCCTGCATCACCCATCAAAAGCTTGCTTGGTGTGGCATTGTACCACAGATATCCGAGCAGACATACCGCAAATAATAAAATACAATAGTTGAAGCTGTCAGCTATTTTGAGCACTGAATCAAGCACGAAGAAGGTCATTATGGTAATGATGGTAAGTGTTCCGGAAAGACCATCAACACCGTCTGAACAGTTTGTGACATTGATTGATACCCAGACTAAGATGACTGTAAGTATTCCAAACACAACAGGTGGAATATTTACAGAGCCGCCAAATATGGCAAAGGCGATTGTGCTTGAGTTGAAATGCAGATACACAACTGCCACAACAATGGCAACCGCAAAATCAAGTGCGCCCTTTAAATACTCGCCCCATGGCTTTTCTGCCGCATCGTCAAAGTAGCCTGTGAGCATCTCAATAACTATAAGCACAAGATAAATGGCAATCTCCGCATTGATTTGTGAGAAAAGCACTGCCGATATCACAAATGTGAATATAAAGATAATACCAGCGCCTCTCGGCTTCCCGGCTGAAAGCTTTCCGTCCACAGCAAACTGTCTGCCGAGGTCCTTTGGTAAAAATTTATTTAATTTTGCAATAGCAATACATGTGAGTGCGAATGCAAAAATCACTCCGATGAAAGCTATTATCGACATATCTGCCGAAGTCAAATAAGAAATCATATAGTCCTCCTTTGATATTGTATTACAACCTCATTCATTATATTAGTCTGACAAAAAAAAGTAAAGTTTTACTTGCAATTTTAAATAATTGTGTTATTATACTTATATGCTTTAAAGCGTTGAAGCATTAAAACTTTAAATTGTAACATCAAGCTACAGTAATATTTATATTTGTTACAATAATATTTATACTTGGAGGAAACAAAAATGGCTCAGAAAGGTGATTTAATGACAGCACGCCCTGATATCCGCGTGCTTGACGCTACCATTAGGGATGGAGGACTGGTAAACAATTTTATGTTTACAGATGATTTTATCAATGCTCTTTATCGTGCAAACGTAAAGGCAGGCATCGACTATATGGAGTTTGGTTATAAAGCATCTAAGGAGCTTTTTGATGTAAATAAATTCGGCAAATGGAAGTTCTGTGATGAGGCAGCTATCCGTGAGATAGTCGGAGACAACAACTCTGATATGAAGATTTCTGTCATGGCGGATGTCGGCAGATGTGACTACAAGAAGGATATTCTCCCTCGCGAGGACAGTGTGATTGACATGGTGCGTGTGGCTACATATGTACATCAGATGCCTGCAGCAATCGAGATGATTGAGGATGCCAAGTCCAAGGGCTACGAGGTAACCTGCAACATCATGGCCATCTCAAATACACAGGAATCAGACCTTGATCAGGCACTTGACATGGTTGCCAAGAGCTCTGCAGACGGCATATACATCGTAGACAGCTACGGAGCTCTCTACCCTGAGCAGATTCGCCGCACTGCCGATAAATACACAGAAATTGCTGAGGCAAACGGAAAGTTCGTAGGAATGCACGCACACAATAATCAGCAGCTTGCATTTGCAAACACCATAGAGGCAGCAGCCCAGGGAGTCAGCCTGTTGGATGCAACAATGATGGGCATGGGACGAGGCGCAGGAAACTGTGCGATGGAGCTTTTACTCAGCTTCCTCAAAAATCCAAAATACAACGTATTCCCTGTACTCAAATTCATTGAAGAGCATATGCTTCCGCTCAAGGAGAGCGGTGCTGTATGGGGCTACGATATTCCATACCTGCTCACAGGACGCTTAAATCAGCATCCATCAGCAGCCATTGACTACATCAAGTCAGGTGAGACACATTACGCAGATTTCTACACAGATTTGCTTGATAAATAAAAATAGATAGATGTATATAAATCAATCCGCTATGCCAGATTTTGGTGTAGCGGATTGTTTTTATGCGCGTGAAAACCAAAGAGTAATGCGAAACTCGGTATTATTATGTGAAACAATAGCCCGACCATTCATCTGCTTCATCATAAGGGTAATATTTCTGATACCCATGCCGGTGGTATTAAACAGAGAGCTTTTATCTGCGATATGGTTTGTTATCTCGATACCTGCATCTTTACTCCGGTAGATAGAGCTTATGCAGACAGGAGCTTTTTTATCTGCATATTTGCATATATTGTTTGTAATATTGTTAAAAATCCGTCCGAGAAAGTTTGAGTTCACAGTGATTTTGAAATCCTTCCATATGAGCTTTTCTATATCAAGTGAAAAGCTGTTTTCACGGAGGATAAAAGCCATCTCAGAGAGATAGTCACCTATTGCACTTTCCATATTGCAAGGAGCATCAAGCTCAAGAGCTTCTTCATTGCAGGCAAGTGAATAGTCAAAAAGCTGGTCGGTAAGGCCTTTTATTTCGCATATTTTATTGAAAATCACATCTATGTGTTCAGTGGGAATCGCACCCTTTTTATTTTCCATTTTGATAATTTCAGCGTATGACTGCAGCCCTGCGAGAGGAGTTCGGATATCGTGTGCCATGCTTCGTATCAGCATATTTTTTTCATTGATCAATTCGGTTTCAGACTGCTCGACAACGTTTAAAGTGCCATGTATTTGCGTGAGAATATGCCTGAAAATGAAAAACAAAATCATTATTGCTGTAATTAAAGTGAAGAGAGCATCACAAATAAGTAAAGCTTTGAGATATTTTTCCTGATAGTTATTATATATAAAAATTTTAGCTGTCCTGTCACTAAAGTTTAACGCTGTAAGATAAACAGATATTTTCTGATTATATAATGATAGATTTTGGGGCTTTTTGAGACATAAAAATTCTGTTGAAACGTAATGTGTTTCATTATCAATGGATATGAGAAAAAATTCGGGCTTTTCTCTTTGAATCCATGTATCAATGCTTTTAAAATCGTTTGACGAAACCTTATTGTCAGACACATATTTTTGAAAGTCTGTAGTATACGCAGCTTGTGTATTGTAAATATAGCTGTCGGAGCTTACATATTCATTTATTATTTTTTCCCCGCAAAGGTATATAGCTGTAAATACAGCAATTGAAATCAATAAAGCTATTAAAAATGAAATCAATAAGCTGCTTATGTATTCCTTATATCCGTTAAATTTATTCTTCAAATTTATATCCCTTTCCCCACACTGTTTTAATCAGGTGGGCACAGCCACAGCCGGCTTCAAGCTTATTGCGCAGATTTTTAATATGAACCATAATGGTGTTATTGGAAAACTGTGTATACGGTTCATTCCAGACGCTTTCAAATATATTCTGTGTTGAAAATGTCTTTGTCGGATGAGAAATTAACAGCAGAAGAATCTGATATTCTTTATCCGTGAGAGCAAGCTGTCTGCCATCGTAACTGACATTGTTGCATTTTGTGTCTAAGGTTAAGCCACATCGTTCAATAGTGGATGAAGCGGTGGTGTCTGATGCATCTGCATTGTCGTAGACGCGACATCTTCTGATAAGAGCCTGAATACGCGCTATCAGCTCCACGTAGGAGAATGGTTTTACAAGATAATCGTCCCCTCCGGCAGAAAGGGCTTCCATTTTATCGGTTTCAAGAGATTTGGCTGTCAAAAAGAGAATCGGAACATATGATTTTTCCCTGATTTTACGGCATACATCGATGCCGGAAATATTTGGCATCATTATGTCAATAATCAGCAGATCAAAAGTTTTGTCGAATAATTCTAATCCTTCTTCACCATTAGTTGCCTCAACAACAGTGTAACCTTGATTTTCAAGCAAAATCCTAAGAGCATTTCTAATAGTAACATCATCTTCAATAATAAGTAGTTTATTCATACGCAAATATCTCCTAAGTAGTATAATAATATAAAATATAATAGCACATAAAAACACAATATGCGCTTAATAAAATCTGAAAAATTCTGAAGAAATCTGAAGTGTGGATGTACATGACAATGAAAAATTCAGAAATTTTCATAACAAATTAAGTCGATTTTTCAGAAATATGAGATACTATATAAACATAGACGTCTATAGTAACAATGCGGTAGTAAAAAATTACAAGGAAAGGAAAATATGAGACAGCAATTAAACAGAATTATAAGTGATAAAAAAAGTATAGGAATGATAATTTTTATGCTCGTAATTCCAATTTTGGATATTGTACAGATTTATTATCAGGATATTATTATGTGTAATGGAGAAATAGGGAAACCCTATCCGTTATATGTCACATTTTTATCATGCTATTCACAAGGGCACATATTTCAAATGATTTATCTGTGGTTTTTGCCATTATATTTGCTTGTAATAGTGGGAGAAGAGAGTATTGTTGATTATATTACAGGATATAAGAATATATTGATATGTAAAATGGGAAAAAATAAATATATTTTACAAAAAATGAAATCAGCCTTTATCGTCTCATTTACAATTGTATTTGTAGGACTGGGATTAAATCTTATACTATCACAAGTAGTATTTAATGGGGGAACAAATACACCGTTTGATGCAGAACCATTGAAATATGACAGTTTTGTCATGGTAGAAACATTTCTTTTTGAAATAAGCTATACACATCCATTGACAACGAATATAGTCTACATTCTTATAACGGCAATATTTGCCGGTGTTTTGGGAATGATGGGAGCTGCGTTGGCAATATCTATACACGAAAGAAAGATGGTATATGCGTTGACCTTTGCAATTTGGTTCATACCTATTTTGTTTAAAAATTCATCAATGCATATTTTTCAACCGTTTATGGAATATGGTTTTAATGTTGTTGTTCCAGTGGCGATATGGTGTATAGTGCTTTACATTTTAGTGATTATAACAGCTATTATATGGGAGAAAAAAATTGTTGAAGTATAAATATTTAGTATGTGCTTTAATATATGTGGGATTGTGTAGTATAGATTGTTATTTTTCAAATGTAGCTATGCTTAATTGAATAGGGCAGATGGGGATAACGGAGGATGTAATTTTCCTGAATATCCACAATTCAGGCAGTAATTTCTGTGGAATTAAAGAAATATTGGTTGTAGATACAATTCCTGTCTTATTGGGAATATACTATGCATTAGATAAAGAAAAAACATATATATTACTTAGATATAAAACGCGGGAAAAATATAATAATAGCCAGATCAGGATAATTATTGTAATGGCGGCAATATTTTCGGCAGTTCGTCAGATAGTTGATTATATTTTTACGGTGTATAGTTTTAATGG
>ERZ791603.2016-NODE-2016-length-13693-cov-6.701569_pt1 | contig 13693 bp, 12 predicted proteins | sample MGYA00509966_ERZ791603 | MGnify/ENA primary metagenome ERZ791603 (study PRJEB30046, sample SAMN00791931) | human gut metagenome | study: EMG produced TPA metagenomics assembly of the A metagenome-wide association study of gut microbiota in type 2...
GTAAATCCACATAAAAACGATCTCGCTCACGGATAAACAAACGACACGCCTGTTTATAATCCTGTTCATATTTATTAAATATCTGCATATAAAACTCTGCAAATGAATTAATATTCCATATCGGAACATTTTTGCGTACACGATCGATCAAAAGCAAATTTGATGAAGCTAAAATTCCTAACCGTAACCCTGGTACTCCGTAAGATTTGGATATACTCTTCACAACCACCAAATTAGGGTTTTCTTCAAGTATTTCATTAGTCAACAAAGTATTATCCACTGATTGTTCAGAAAAATCGACAAACGATTCATCGACAACCAATGTTACCTTCTTATCCTTACACCATTTAGCTAAATGAACTACATCAACTTTTGAAATATAATTTCCAGAAGGATTATCCGGATTAATCAATAAAATAGCAGCAACCTCACGAACTGCAAAAAATGCCATCAAATCATCAGCTGTATAAGAAAAATCTTTATTCTGTGGGACATAAGCAATCACCTTATCTTCCTGCATACGATTAGGATACTCCTCAAAAGTCGGATAAACAACACCCAAGCAACCTGTTAATTCATCCACTAAATACTTAATCAATTCGGCAGCACCATTTCCCGGACAAACATATTGTTGTGCCAATCCGAAATATTTCGCAATTAATAGAGAGTTTACATTCAGCCCAGAAGGGTACTCACTTAGTAAAATATCAAAATTAGCCCGCATCTCTTTCTTCATCTTCAAAGAAGGAAAGAAAGGATTAACCAAATAACAAAAATCCAACAAAGAAGGGAATCTCCAATAACCACCATATCTTTTTTGATAGCAAGCCAACTGATTCTCCTTTTCCGCAAAAATAGTTTCAGCGTTACTTAAGTCTTGAATATCGTCAATTTCATACCACTTTTCACCGTGAAGTGGCAACGCCTTTAAATCTGGCTTATCCAACAATGCAATTACACGCAAGACCTGCTCGTAATATTCGTTATTACCCAATGCATTTATATATGCATCCAAAAATGGAACATAATGAGTTCTTGAAAACTCTTTACTGAATTTATAGATATTGACTGTCTTATAATAAAATTCTTTATGATCAAAATTGAATGCTTTTTTTACAACAAAGTTTAGAATGTTATTGTCATTATCCAACATCACAACTGTACCATCCATCCAACTTTCATACTTGGCTACTAATGCAATATTAGGAAATGGATCTGATAAAATTTTATCCAACACCTTGTCTTCAAAAATAAGATCAGATTCTATAAGTAAAGTATCATCCTGCTGCAACTGTTCTTTTGCTAAAGACAATGAATAGATATTATTTGTTTTATCATAAATCGGATTTGTAATGTATTCAATCGGTAGCCCCTTATATGAATCACCAATAAAACTACGAAGTTCCTCTCCCTTATAGCCGATTACCATAATAACCTTATTCAACTTCAATTTAGAGAATTGATCCAAAACACGTTCAATTAAGGTCACACCATTTACCCGAATCATACATTTCGTATTATTCTGAGTAAGTTCCCCCAAACGCTTCCCCATCCCTGCGGCTAATATAATAACTTGCATATAATTCTCACTTTCTTTTATAAATATCTATCAAATCTCGTAATTGCTGTTTTGCGAACAAATATCCCATTGGAATTACAATTGTTAAAATCAGAAATCCTAAAACTGCAAAAAGTTTTCTTGGAGCTACAGGACGATATTTAGCAACTGCAGCATCTACAATAAATCCCTTATCACGCTCTTGACCTAAAGACAAAGCTACTTCTTCTCTCTTCTGTAAAAGTATTAAATACACTCCTTGAAGAATTTCCTGCTGTCTTTTATAATCAAGATACTCTCTTTCGTATGTAGGAACATAGTCCATTTTACTCATAATTGCTTTTTCTTGAGACTTAAGATCATTCAATACAAACTGAGAGCTTTTTCGTGCATTATCAATAGCCAAAACAACCCCATCTCTCAATTTGTCTATCTGAGAATCAGCTATTTCAGACAAAGGATTCACTGAGTTTGTTGATTTAGTTATTTTGTCTCTTTCCATTAAAGCCTCATTATAAGCAGATATAGCTCCACCTTTTTCGCCATCAGCAGACAACATGGCAGGAATTACACTATACTTATTTTTAGGATCCTTCACATAAGTATCTAACAAATTAATGATATGATTCTGCGCCTCATATTCAATAATTTTTTCTCGGATATTTTTCACTGCATCAGCATAAAATTGAACATCATATTCTATATCTGTCAATTTATTCTTAATTTTATAAGTTTCAATAGTGCGCTCAATACCATTAAGCTCTTGTAAAACACCATTGATACGAACATCTAAAAAAGTCATAGCTTTATGTCCTTCTTCTTTTTTTACAGACTCAGAACTATTATTATACTCATCCATCAAAGTATTCAACAGATCCTTGCCCCGTTTTCTTGAATAGTCCGAATACAATAGTTCCAATGTATTGGCATTTTTTGAAAACTCTTCAACAGTTATTGCCTCTGCCAAATCTTCTGCCATCCAACCTGCCGGAGATACAGATATGTTCAAAGAAAAAGGCTTTTCTATTTTCTTCGTCACATCTCCTTCTGTTCCATATAATATATCAAATACACCTTCTGGCACTCGAAGCTGAGCAGGTAAAGAGGCAAAAGAATACTCTTTACCGGTTTCTTTCATTTTTATTAAAACAGCACCATTTTTACTTACCTCTATTTTAAATGAAACAAAACAGTCCAAATTTTCTTGAGTCAAAGAGTCCGGAATAATTAACAAAGGAGAATCTTCATATAAAGAAATCAATGAATATGGTTTCTTATATGTAACATTTAATCCCAAACGGATAATAACTTTCTTCAACAAATCATTAGAAGACATTATAGCAATTTCATCATCTATATTGACGGCACCCCCCGAAATACTTCCCAGTCCAAACGATTTCATTAATCCGGCAGCCTTTCCCAATCCCATGCTTCCACCACTACCAAGATTTTTATCTTCTTGAATCTTTATTCGAGCCACAAATTCATAAGTTTGAGGATAAAGCACCATATATAGTATTGCGCAAACTAATGAAATACAAGCTGCAACTAAAAAAACTTTCCAATGATATAAATAATCTACTATTATTTTTTTCAGACTTATAGTCTCACTATCTTTCTGCATATTTTCCATATTACTTATTTGTTAAGCTTAACACCATCGCAACAATCACAGACAAGGAGCTGATCACTGTCGAAAATAAAGATATTGTAAACTGACGATCCGAACTAGTTCTTGCACGTTGCTTTGTTTTTATAGGTTCTACATATACTATATCATTTTGCTTCAAATAAAAATATGGCGATTCGAATATGTTTGGGTTGGTAATATCCAAACGACATGTTTCTTTTAATCCATTGTTATCCCGTATTACCAAAATATTTTTCCTATTTGCAGTAAGAGGCAAATCTCCAGCCATACCTATAGCGTCAAGAACTGATACCCTATCTCTTTTTACCGAATATGAACCAGGACGCGAAAATTCTCCCATAAGTACTATTCTAAAATTAAGAAGCTGAACATTCACTAAAGGATCTTTCACATATTTAGAAATCTTTGATTCCAATTTTTTGGAAATTTCTTGACGAGTCAATCCCGCTACATGAACCTTTCCTATAATAGGAAAATTTATACACCCATCTTCATCTACTAAATAAGTATACATTGACTCAGAAGCAATCAATGGCTGTTCTCCTTGTGATGAATATGCAAACACTGGCGGATTAAAAGGTGTAACGGCAACAGGATCCCAAGCCGTAACATTAATTGACAAAAGATCATCATTCTCTATTTTAATCGTATATGCTTGGCTCATCTCTGCCAATTCATCAGGAGTTAAATCATCTATACCCTGAAAATAAATCACATCTTTTGGTGCTTTACATGCACACATCAATACACAAAAAATGGCTAATAAATAATATTTCAACCTCATGCTATTATTAAGTATTTCTAAATTAGAACTGCAAAGATACAACTTTCAAAGGAACCGTCCATCTAAAAACTCCTTATAAAAACTATTACAACTATAACGATGCAAATTTTGTTATATTGCTGCTTGAGAAATAAAAAATATAGGATATTAGGCTATTTTCCCGTACTTTTGCCTCAAAATAAATAGCGAAATGGTAGAAATAGGAAAATATAATACATTAAAGATCATAAAAGATCTGGACTTTGGAGTTTATCTGGATGGTGGAGATGGGATGGAGATACTTTTGCCGGCCCGTTATGTGCCAAAAAATGTAAAACCTGGAGATGAAGTCGAGGTTTTTATTTACCACGACAATGAAGGCAGGCTGATTGCAACGACAGCCAACCCACTTGCTCAAGCAGGAGAATTCCAGTTTATGGAAGTGAAATCAGTTAATAATACAGGTGCTTTTTTAGAATGGGGATTAATGAAAGATTTATTGGTTCCATTTAAGGAACAAAAAATGCCCATGCGAGAAGGAAAATGGTATTTGGTATATGTACACGTAGATCATGTAACTGGACGTATAGTTGCCTCCGCTAGAATCGATAAATATTTAGACAATGTAATCCCCAATTACTCCTTTAACCAGGAGGTCGATTTGTTGGTTGCAGAAGACACAGAAATAGGCTATAAAGTAATCATCAACAATACTCATTGGGGATTGGTTTATCACAATGAAGTTTTTCAACGCTTGGAAAAAGGAGAACATCTAAAAGGGTACATCAAAGAAGTCAGAAAAGACGAAAAGATAGATGTCAGCCTTACCCCCTTAGGATATCAAAAGGTAGAAGGTATTGCCAAGACTATTCTGGATTCACTCAAAGCTCAAGGAGGATATGCGGCCGTCCATGACAAAAGTGAACCTGAACTTATTTATTCCCTATTTCGCTGCAGCAAAAAAGCATTCAAACAGGCAATCGGGGCTCTTTACAAACAAAAGATAATCAATATCGAGCCTGAAGGAATCCGATTAATCGATAAAGAGTAATCACAAAAATATATCCATTGCAAAACTCATGCTCATATCCCGTCACGCCCCCATCAAGTGACCACGATAACGGTCGACATGCCGACTTTTTCCGGCCTCGTCCTCTTTTCTCTTTATTTTCTGCGGGGGCGCCTTCGGAAGCGGAGAACCCGGCGATTTTCTCGATCAGTTCGCGCTTCTTCAATGTGGTGTCCCCGATACCGATAGCTTTTGCTATTTCACGCAGTTCGACGAGGCTTTTCCCTTCGAGCGCTTTCAAATCCTGCATATATTTCTATTTCAAAGTGATTTTCAGAACCCCGGCGGGCGCCGGGACATTGGAATTTGCTTGCAAAGATAGTGCATTATTTCGAAATTCAAAATAAAAAATTGCAGATCACGCCCTTCCGCCGGGGCTTTCACCATAAATTGGGAGTGCCCGGACGTAAAATACTCATTTATGGCGATTGTACGACCCGGAAATTACCCCCACCTTTGTATCCGGAACAACAGATCTATTCAGCCATTGCGTTGTTTGTATTGTTAATGTTTGTGTGTGCAAAAACCTCCCGGGAAGCCCGGGAGGTTTTTCTTCGGTGTCGTTCCGGCGTCCTGCCGGGGCGCGTGCCGGCGGCGGGAGCCTCCGGGGGTTATTCGTTGCGCCGCAGGTTCCACTTGTTGTTGTTGCAGATCACGGCCCTGACCAGGTCGTCGCCGTAGACCTGCATGTTCGAGTAGGTCTGCCCGTAGGTCATCGTGGCGTGCGATGCCGCCGCGAAGTCCATCAGCACGATGCCGACGTTCCCGCGGAAATCGTACCTGTCGATCTTGTCGGCCGTATACCTGTTGTATTTGTTCGCGCAGTAGTCGTAGTCGCCCACTGCGCCGAACAGGCTGATCCCCGACACGCTGCAATGGGCCGTGTCGTAGCAGCTCACATAATTCATGCACCACCGCGTCGGGTCGTCCGTATTATAGGTATAGGCGATGCACTCGTCGATGGCCGCATACTTGGTCTTGCCGTCCGATGCCCCGTTCTTGATGTTGTAGAGGTCGTTCACGCGGATCGGGGCCTTCCCCACGCCGTTGCCGCTGAGCGTCGTGTCGAAGACCACCTTGTCGTGCGTCCAGTTCAGGTAGGCGCCGAAATACCGGCCGTTGTTCGACGATTTGTAATCCTCGCGGATCACGAAGAGTATCTTGCCGCGGGCGTCGGCCAGCGTCATCAGGGGGTGGAAGTCGGCCACATAGCCGCTGCAATGCGATTTGATCAGGCTGACCACGCTTTTGTCCCACCCCGTCTTATTGGCGCTGGTGCTGGTGTTCTCGTATTTCATGTGCACGAGCACCGTCTCGCCCGGATGTTCGTCGAGGAATCCCACGAAACGGTCGAGCAGGTGCGAAAGCATGAAGGGCGAAAGCTCCTGGCGGCCGGAGCTGCCCGGGGCGTAGCCGCCCAGCGTCGGGTCGCCCAGCGGGGCTATGCCGTGATGGATCGGGAGGTCGCGCACCGAGGAGCTCGACGAGGAGGGGCGCAGGTCGAACATGCGAACCCCGGCCGCAAGCTGCTCTTCGATGGATAGCTCCTGTGCCTTGATGATCTTGGTCGTGTTCATATAGCCGAATACGACGTTCTGCAACCATTTGAAATGGTACCTATCGTCGGGCATCCCGTCTTTGTACTCGTAATGCGAACCGTAGATCGTGCAGGCGTCGTGCGACCCGGGGATGGAAACCTGCGACAGGTAGGTGTTGTCGGGCAGGTAGGCCATCCAGTCGGAATAACCTTCCGAGGTCTGTTGCGCCTGCGCCTGCATGTCGCCGATCGTGAACGAATAACGGTGTCCGGCCTTGAGCGTTGCCGGGGTCGTGTAGCTGTAGGTCTTCCCCTGCGTCGTGACGGCGGAGAGCGTAAGCCCTTCGATGTCCTGCGGCAGCATGAACGCCGTGACCGCGACCTTCGACCCTGCGCTGAGCTGGATATAGGGGACGTCCCCCGACATCAGGTGCAGGGCCAGCACGTTCGATCCCTTGCCCGGGATAACCGAGCACCGGTCGGTTTCGATGTCGAACGTGAAGCCGCCCGCTATGGGGCCGTTCTCGCTCGACAGCACGAGCTTCTGTACCTCCGCGGCCTCCGAGAATCCCACCTGGATCGTAACCGTGGTCATCAGCGGGCGGAACCTGAAGGGCACCTCCCCTCCGCGTTCCACCCCTTGGGTGCATGCCGCCATATAGGCGTACTGCATGTTGCATTCGCCGTTGTGGTAGGTCTGTACGGCCGGGATTGCCGTCGCGACGATCGAGCCGCTGTTGGCCTGGACGGCGTCTGCCGGATAGAAGGCGTAAAAATCGTAGCTGGGACTGCTCCCCCACTGCATTCCCGTGTCGCTCAGGTCGGCTTCGCTTTCGGTCGCCCCGGAGACGCTGACTTCGACCTCCGCCCATTGCGGGGTCGTCTGCGGACAGATGATTCCCACGCGGTCGGCATTGCGCCAATAGATCGGGTAATAACCGTCCTGTAGCGGGCCGTAAGCCGTACGGGTTTCGTCCGTGGGGTCGGGCGCTTCGTTGCCGATCGACAACCGGCAGACGATGGCATCGCCTCCTGTCGCGGGAGTTTCGGGCCCTTCGGGCAGTTCTGTCGTATCCTTTCCGCAACCGGCCAGCAGGAGCGCGAGCAGCGCGAGTCGGAAAATAGGTTTGTGTTTCATAACGTCAGGTTCGAATTGGCTGTTTGTAATTCAATACTCGTCGTCCGCATAATCCACCGGGCCCGGCCCGAGTTCGCCGCCGTGCGGCTGTGAAATCGCGAATCCTGCTTCGGCCGCAATTACGAGTATCTCCAATTCCGGCTTTATGTATGCTGCTTTCATCAGATTCGGTTTATAGATAAATCGGGACGGTATCCTGCTCCGTCCCGATCTGAAAAATTATTTTATCGAAATTATTCGACCGTATAGGTGAAGTCCGCGAACTCTACGTGGTAAGATCCTGCGGTAGATAGTATCTTGATCATGATACGCTGTCCGTTGGTGACCGTAAACGTATGGGTCTGCGTACCGGATTTGCACTTTTGGTCGTTGCCGTTCAGGATGTTGTTCCTGTCGCGGAGCCACGATTCGGTGATCGGGCCGTTGCCCGTTACGCCGATCCTGTACTCAATATTGCGTATACGGTTGGTCGCTACCTCGAAGGATACCTTCACGGTTTTCGAACCCTCGCACTGGATCGGAGCCGTGACGAAAGCGCCGTTGTTTGCGTTGTTGAAGCCCGCAGGAACCTGCAGCTGGATGCGGTTCTTCTTGAGTTTGTCGTCGCCGTTCTTGTCGCTCTTGATCTCTGCCTGGTAAAAATACCAGTCATTGAAAATTCCTTCCGGGTCGTATTGGGAATCGACCGTGTAGAATCCGTTGTCCTGATAGGTATGCGTACCGTACTTCTGGTCGATGGCATCGGGTACGGTGATCGTCACCGTTTTCTTGTTGCAGGGTACGCTCATCGTGTAGTGGTGGTTGCGCTTCAGGCCGGCCAGCGTGAACGACTTGTCCGAGTAGGTCAGCCCGTCGGTGGTCATCACCTTCACGGTCATGGTCGAGTAGATGCCCACGGGGAGCAGACCCACTACGAACTCTTTCCGGTTCGTGGGAACAGCGATCGAATTGGTTACGGACGATGCCGTGAAGTTCTCCTGGGCGTCGATCGTACCGGAGGTCGGCAATACGTTGCTGTCGGTCTCCAGGATGACTTTCTTGGGCGTTTCGTTCGCACCCAGTCCGAGCGAGATCTTGATGCGGGCCATCAGCGGTTTGAACGTGAAGTGTACGGGCAGTTGGGTCGTCGCCTCGTTGATTTCGAACGGCTCCTCCCAGATGTTCGTATACATGAAGTCATAGGCAGCCAGGTTGTCCGTGCAGTATTCCGATCCCCAGGTGTGCTTGAAGGTCTTGTTCACGGCGTCGAACGTGGCGTTGCAGTCGTACGGATAATAAGCCGCCGCCAGCGAGTAGGAGCCGATGGGCACGTCGCCCGAGAACGTCGTGGTCGGGCCCGACTTGTCGGCCGTGAACTCGCATGTCATCGTCGCGGCTCCGTCGTAGAGGAGCACGGCGACTTTGTCGCCGGCCACCCAGTTGGTCGTGGTGCCGTCGATGGAAGTACGGGTCTCCCCGGAAACCATCTCCTCGGGGATGGTTACCTGGACATACTTTTTCGGGCCGCCGGCCGGAGCCGTGTCGTCCTTGCTGCACGCGGCCATGCCGACCGTTGCGAGCATTGCTATAACGAATAATTTTTTCATGGTGCGTTTTCTGTTTTTGTCGTTAATTCCCAATGGATGCGTCGCTATTCGTAGTCATCGTAAGAGAGCGACCTGGTTCCGCCCAGCTCACCGCCGTCGGTTCCCGGTTCGATGCTGCTGCTTGCCGCGAATCCTTTTTCCACGCATACGGAGATCAGGTACAGCTCCGGTGCTTCGTAAGTCATAGTTTGTTTTTTCATGGTCTTTTTTATTATGTGTAGTTGCTTTTATTCCATGTCCGTTTCGGGTTGGCGCTACGCCCTTACGCAGAGCACGCGCATGCCGCGCTGCACCCCCGCCGCGGACAGGCATATTTCGACGATGCCTGTCCTTTGTCCCGTTCGGTGGATCCGCTGCAGCTCCGCTTCGACGCGCGTCTCTTCCGCTTCGGGAAGCTGCACCCCGATCCATATGTCGGATTTGTCGGGGGCGTATACGCGAACCCGTCCTTCTTCCAGATATGCGAGCAGGTAGTGCGGCGCCCGGCCGGATCCGGCGGTTGTGTCCGCTGCGGTCGATGTCTCTGTCCGGGGCATGCGGTAAAGTCCGTTAGGGTTTGCCAATCTCCATTTGTCTTGCTTATTCCACGATTACGGCGCGGTTCAGTTCCGGCTCTGCGAACCGGTTGTTGGTGTCGCCTTCGGCTTTCTTGACCAAACGGGACGGGTCGATGCCGTACTTGTCCTTCAAGAGGTTGTAGACGTACTCCATGCGCTGTTCGCTCAGCCGCTGGTTGATCTCCTTCGTGCCGGTATCCTTGTCTGCCGAGCCGATCAGCGTGAAGGTCTTGTCCTTGTCGGCCTTCATGGCGTTCCTTACGTAGAATTCGAGGTTGGTCAGTTCTTTCTTGTCGAGCGTGGCCTTGCCGATCTTGAAGAAGAGCGCCACGGGCGATGCGGATACCTTCTGCTCGGCAACCACCTTGGGCGGCATGTTGCGCAGCTTCTCGTTCTCGTCGCTCAGTTCCGAATTCTGCGATGCGAGTTCGTTGTTGGTGTTTTCGAGCCGCTTGATACGATCCAGGTACGACGTGTAGTCCACGGGCTGAGCCTGCGAGGCTCGCTTGAAGCCGCGGCGGTTCAGGTTGAACGACAGCCCTGCCGTTACCGAGAGCATACCTTCGCCGATGCGGCCGCCGCCCACGCCGTCGAAACGCTGGTTGACCAGCAGGCAGCGAGCTTCGAGCGTCAGGTCGAGCAGATCGCAGAGGCGCACTACATTCAGCAGACCTGCGTCGAAGCCGATTTCGTTGTCGTGGGTGTCGTTGCCGTAGGAACGCGCCCAACCCACTCCGACGAAGGGTACGAAATTCCAGGTGCGGGTCTCCTTGTAGCCGCTCACGGCGTTCGAGAAGTTCCACATTGCATCGGCATGCAGGTACGATACGCCGAATTTCTCCTTGAACATGCTTCCGTCGGCACCCTTTGCGTATTTGGTGCCTGCGGTCGTCCACCCTTTGGCCTGCAGGCCGGAGTATCCGACGCGGGCGCCGATCGAGGGGGTGAACCATTTTCCGACATGGATGTCCAGTGCCGGGGCCATGCGTTTGCCGAATTTGCCGTAGGAGTCGTGTTCGCCGAAATAGATATTTACACCGCCGGCGACGCCGACGAAGATGTTGTCGAAAAAGCGGTTCGTTTCATAGGGGCCGCGTACGATGCGGTTCTGCGCATCGCGCGATTGGCCGTTCTCCTGTGCCGTGGCGGCAAGGCTGACGATGATAAAGAGGGCAATAAGGTAGAGGCGTTTCATGTTTGAATGTTTTTGTAGTGATTAGAATTTTTTCCGGTATGTGTGGTCTCGTTGCGAGTCCGTTATTCGTGTTATCTGCCGTGTCCGGTACATGTGGCAGGCTACGGCTACCGCCAATGCCGGGGCGGCGATTGCCGGTAGCGACAGGATGAAAATGGTCGGTGGTTGTTTGTTTTTCCATGAATGTGTTTTTGTTCGCTGACGAGAGAGGGCTAAAGCGAGCCTGTTCCTGTGTCCCCCGTGACCTGGGGCGTTGCCTGCGGCAACCGGAACCGGCTTTGCCTGAACAGGGCGGGTGATTCCAATTCTTCTATGTATATTTCTGATAAATAGGTTTGTATGAGGTTGTCGTACTCCTTGCACACTTTCTGGAGGGGCTGCATCGTGCGTGTATTTTCGTATGTCCAGAACGTGTGCGAGACTTCATGCATGCCTCCGTCCAGCCTGCGGATCAGGTCGTGCAGCGTCGGGCGGTGGTTCGGGTTCCATTGGTAGAAGGTTCTTCCCGACTGGAATACGCAAATCAGGTAGTCCGTCTTGGCCGCAAGTTCCCGTAAAGTACGGCGGTACATATAGGTGTCCGTATCGGGGCCTACACATGCAGCCTGCAACTCGCGTCCTTTCATCAGGGGAGTCCCTGCTTCCGACGCCTTGTGCAGTACGAGCAGTATCTTTACCGCCCACAGGATTCTTGCGGAAAATATCGAATGTAAATTGTTAGTAACCAGTGGCTTGTGTGCATTGTTCGTGACCCATTATTACCAATAATGGGTCTCTTTTGGCGTATGTGCTTGGTTACCAGTCGGTAAATACGCTGTTTGGACACTTTCCCGAAGGCATGGTGGGGGCTTTCAGGACATTTTCGGTCTGTCCGGATGAAAAAGATAAATAAAACGATACAATATTCTTATTTTCAGTTTATTACGCTGAGGTATGCGTTTTTTCCTTCTGAAAAATTTGGTTATGAATATAATTAATTCTATTTTTGCGGATGAATTGAAACGTCTATAATACAACTTATTACGATTTCAAGATACATTATTGGTAATAATGGGTCTTGATTTTTTTGTTGCCTGTTTCTATTCCTTCTAACCGAAAAATCCGGATATTATACGAAACCGCCTTTTACTGCAGGTCGATGATTTTTCGATTGGCTTTGTCGATGATGTTGTGGTCGAGTTGTGCGAGATAGATGCGCGTCGTCCTTTCGGACGTGTGTCCCATCCCGGCGCTGATCACCGTGAGCGGTGTGCCGCAATCTCGGGCCAGAGTTGCCCATGAGTGTCGTGCGACATAGAATGTCAGCGGTTCCGGGATATTGAGCAGGACTCCGATTTTTCGGATAAATTTATTCAGCTCGCGCTGCTGCTGGCGGTAATTGTCATAGCTGTCGTCTTTTGCCAGTACGGGGAGTATATAGGGCGAAGCATTGCTATAACGGTCGATGATGTGCTGCAGCTGCGGCTCGATGCGCATCGAGAGCATCTGCCCCGTTTTGTGGCGTGCATAGGTCAATACGCCGTCATGGATGTCGCTGTTGCGCAGGTAGACCATATCTACGAACGACATGCCGCGGGTGAAGAAACTGAACATGAAGATGTCGCGTGCGAGGGAGTACTTGGGATGCAGCGCCGAGAGGTCGGCCGTGCATATCCGTTTGATGGTTTCGCGTGAGAGCGCCCGTTTGCGCGTTACGGTCTGCCTGACGGTCAGATGGGTGAAGGGATTGGGAAATGAGGCCGGTATGAGCCGTTTTTTTACGGATCGGTTGTAGACTGCCCTCAGGTTGCGCAGGTGGAACGTCACCGTGTTGGTTGTCACGCCCCGTGCCCTGAGCCAGCGTTCGTAACGCTCTGCCCAGCGGGCCGAGAGGTGTTGCGACGTCAGGTGCTGGCCGTCGAGGAAACTCAGCAGCAGCCTGTATGACGACCGGTAGTTCGCAGCCGAGCCTTTGCGCCCGGCTTTCTCGTAGTCGGAGATGTGTTTCGAGAAACACGACATGAAGTCGAATTCATAATTACGGGTGCGTGTCATCCTGGCCGGGTATGGCCCGACAACCGGATGCCGCCCCGTAAAGGCGGAATCTGGCGAATACATAATCAAGTAAATTTAATAAGAAGAGTTGGTCACTGGGTGCAAAGATACAAAATTATAGCCAATTATCCGCATTTATGTCGATGATATTGTGTGCTTTAGTGGCCTTTGAAGCGTATTTGCAGGGACTGTCATTTATATATAATATACTGATAATGCAATATTTAATGCCCGGATTTGCCTCCGGATCCATCTCCTGTTTTATTTATCTGAAATTTAGCGGACTAAATGAAATATTCACCCCGGAAACCGGTTTCCGTCGCGGTCATGTCCGGCACGGTAACGGTTTATGATGATTATTCGCTTTCGGCCTCCCCTCCCCGCTTCCTGCCGGATACGAAAAAGCCGCTCCGAATCGTCGGAGCGGCTTTTATAAAGGAGTTCCCTGGGTGAAAAACATCTCACGCCCCAATGAAGTATCACGCGGGTTACAAGACCGCCATATCGCTGTCTGGCAAAGCCACGGTAATTATTTCAAAAACGATAAAAACGAATGGGGCTGGCAACGCCCCCGCTTGTTCTGCACAACAGAAGATCTGTTCACT
>ERZ791603.2030-NODE-2030-length-13610-cov-3.016894_pt1 | contig 13610 bp, 10 predicted proteins | sample MGYA00509966_ERZ791603 | MGnify/ENA primary metagenome ERZ791603 (study PRJEB30046, sample SAMN00791931) | human gut metagenome | study: EMG produced TPA metagenomics assembly of the A metagenome-wide association study of gut microbiota in type 2...
TCAGGATCAATATTATTTTTATCTATTTTTCTTATTATCGTTTCCATAAATTTTATTATAACATCTTTCTATTGAAAAAAAAACTATTTATCCCTTCTTCATTACTTTCATCACTGATCTTTCAGATATTGCAGGATGCCTTTTGTCACCGCTTCTGCCAGCTTCTTCTGATAGTCTTCTGATACCAGTTTTTCCGCCTCTGCATAATTACTTAAAAAGCCACATTCTACGATCACCGTCGGAACTTCGGTCTTCTTTAAAAGATAGTATGTATCATTTGCTTTAATTTTTTTCGTATTTTCAGGATTCACTTCCTGAAGTGCTTCCTGAATGACCGCAGCCGCCTTTTCTCCCTCGATGGAAGTCTTATAATAAAAGACCTGTGCTCCAAAAACATTTTTTTCATGATAACTGTTCTGATGAATACTGACTGCCAGTGCCGGCTTTTTTTCATTCATCAGCGAAACTCTGTATTTCAAATCTTCTACTTTACTCTTTCCAAGCTCCTCATCTTTTTCCCGGACCATAATTACTTCAATCTTTTCTTTTTCAAGCAATCTTCTGATCTCTTTTGCAATCAGCAGATTAATCTCCTTTTCTTTCGCCCCATTGATCCCGACTTTCCCGGAATCACTTCCTCCATGCCCGCTGTCAAGGACTACTGTCTGCTTTCCTGTACGGGCTTCTGCTGCAGTTTCAAGACTTCTGAGAATCTTATCTTTCAGATGCTCTCCCGCCTCCCAACACAGTAAAATGATCACGCCAAGGCAAATCATTACAAGTAATGCTCCTGCTTTTTTTCGCATTTTTTTAAGCAAAATAAATATCCTCCTCAGACTTATATTGTAGTATATGTCTGAAAAGGATATTTTTTCAAAATCATCTTTATTTAATTCAAATATTGGAGAATCAGATCCCATACGCCGCTATTTTCTCTTCCAACCGGATGATCTCCATAGAAAATTTGTACTAGACTTACAAAGATACTACTTTTGAAACGATATTCGAAGTTAAAACGCATGCGTATGATAAGCAAAAATGTATATTTCATCACAGGTATAGACACCGATGCGGGCAAAAGCATCGTAACAGGTGTGTTGGCCCGTGACATGCGGGCCCGGGGCGAACGGGTCATTACCCAGAAATTTATCCAGACGGGTAACACCGGCATTTCGGAAGACATCGAACTGCACCGCCGTATCATGGGCATTCCGCTGCAACGCGAAGACCTCGACGGCACCACCTGCCCGATTACCTTTACCTACCCCGCCTCACCGCAACTGGCGGCCGAGATCGACAACCGGGAGATCGACCTGTCGCTGGTGGAAAAGAATACGGGTAAACTGCTCGAAAGTTACGACACGGTCCTGCTCGAAGGAGCCGGGGGCCTGTTCGTTCCTCTGACCGACACCTATTCGACGATCGACTACATTGCCGACCACCGCCTCCCGGTCATCCTCGTCACCTCTCCAAGGCTGGGCAGTATCAACCACACCGTGCTGAGCCTCGAAGCGTGCCGTGCCCGGAATATCGAAGTGGCCGAACTGGTGTACAACCTCTATCCGCCGACGAACCGGGAGATCACGGAAGATACGCGGCGCTACCTGAAACAATACCTCAACCGTACCTATCCGAATGCCGGGTTTACCGAAATCGGAATGCAGGACGTGTAACGCGCGCCCAGAATTTCCGGAACAAATAACAGGTAAAAGGTAAATCCGGCTTTAGCCAGCTGTCAGAGACATCGGTTATGCTGTATTCCAACGGATTGCAGACTGGTTCATGGTGACACAGAAGAGCACGAAACACAATTTTTAATAAAAAATCGGGAATATTTTCACGAAAACCTTTGCAGTATTCAGATTTTGGCTTATATTTGCACTCGCAAAACGATAGAAACATTCCTCAATAGCTCAGTTGGTTAGAGCACCTGACTGTTAATCAGGGGGTCCAAGGTTCAAGTCCTTGTTGAGGAGCCAGAAAACGAAGAGGTTACGATGAAAATCGCGACCTCTTTTCTTTTGTGTACATACAACTTGCCGCATACTATAGCGCGACGGTCCCGGCAAGGCCCGTGTCGACAGGATGAAGAGTGCTGCAGATTTCGGTTTACGGACCTCGGGAAACAGAGAACGAACCAAGACGGACAACATGGAGTCTGCAACCAGCAGCACGGTGGGCCCCGTGCTGCCTATCGAACTCTTTTCTGTTTACTCCAATAATTTCTGGAGCAAAGGCGAAATTTCAACCTGCTCGCATGTAATGGCAGAAATCAGCTCCTTGCCTTCCGGAGTCAATGAAAAATACATCTGTCGCCTATCCTTTGTGCCCATCACGCGTTCGACCAGACCCTTACTCTCGACAGAGCGCATTATCTTCGAATTGTTCGACGACGTCAGCCCCAGCAACTCTCCTATCTCACCCGACGAGAGGCACCCCTGCTTAAGCAGCGAACAGAGCGCCATACCCTCGTTCAAAGAGATTCCATACTCTTTATCAAAACTTTGCTCGAATTGATTAACTGCGCGCTGAATGTCGCGGATCTTACATAGTTTATCCATTGTCCTGACTTTTAGATAAGGACGGCTTGTCACACAAAATTTTCAACAACTATTTATCCGTTTCCGACTTTATCCGGAACACACTGAACAGCAAGTCCTCCCTCAAGGCGCACCATACCGTGCTCTTCACGGGCGAAAAGACGGTCGGGTACAGACCCTACCGCTCCCCCACACATAAACGGAATTAGAGCCAACCACCTTAGGTCCCGACCACGATTTCCCTCCCGATCAGCCAATAATTCTTCAATAAACCCTTATCTATAACCAATTAAATAAACAGGTTGACGTTCGCTTCTTCAGCGCGTTCCATATAGGTGGCGACACCGCCCACAGTCACATCATCCAACAGCTCTTCACGCTTTACCCCCATCACGTCCATCGACATCTGGCAGGCTATGAATTCCACGCCGCTATCGATAGCTTGCTGGCGTAGAGATTCGAGCGAGTCGATCCCCTTGTTTTTCATGATGTGGCGCATCATCCGGTCGCCGATCCCCAGCATACTCATCTTCGAGAGGCGGAGCTTCAGCGACGACGAGGGCAGCATCATGCCGAACATCCGGCCAAAGATATCCTTTTTTACCTTAGGTTTCACTGTTTTCTTAATCACGTTCAGTCCCCAAAAGGTAAAGAATATCGACACTTTCTGTCCGGTGGTTGCCGCGCCGTTGGCCAACACGAAGGTCGCCAGCGCCTTGTCCAGGTCGTCGCTAAACATGATCAGCGTTTTGGCCCTGCCACCACCCGCAGCCGGAACCGTGCACGTATCGGACGAACCTTTCTCTATGACCACTGTATATTTCCCTTTATCTTCTGATTTGTATACCAATCTGTTGCCAGTTGTATTACACCACGCCTGCGCATCACGCGAGAACCCGGCGTCAGTAGCGACCATTTCGATCCGTTCGCCCTCCGAGATCGCATCTAACCGGCCCGGGGCACTGCAACCCGCAGGCGTCGATTCGCACCGTTTTGACCTGCCCGTCCACACGCCGGGTATCCACGCCGGTCGTGCAGCAAGTGTCCACAGGAGCCATTGTGTTCACTATCGGCGCAGTCGCCGTAGCATAGGTTTTGTAGCCGCCCGACAGGTTTTTGACACGGTTAAACCCGTGCCCCATCAGTATCTTCAGCGCCAGATAACCCCGTAATCCGATCGCGCAATAGATATAAATATCTTTGTCGTGCGGCAACTCGTCGATCCGGCCGCGAAGTTCATCGAGTGGAATATTCACCGCTCCGGGAATTGCACCGAAGGTAAACTCCTCCCGGGTACGCACATCCAGAAACAGCGTATCGGTGCGATCCGCTTCCGATATTTGCCTCCATGTCACCACAGGCATCGCTCCGCTGATGATATTGCCTGCCACATAACCAGCAATGGCAATCGGATCTTTAGCAGAGGAGAAAGGCGGAGCATAAGTGTGCTCGATTTTCTGCAGGTCATACACCGTGCCGCCACGCTTAATGAGCAGTGCGATCTGGTCGATGCGCTTATCCACCCCGTCGTAACCCACGCACTGGGCACCGTAAAGTTTGCCGTTCGCGGGATCGAAGGTCAGTTTGAGGGTCAGCGGCAGCGCATCGGGATAATACCCGGCATGCGAGGCCGAATGGGTGGTCGAACTGATATAGGGAATGCCGGACTGTTTGAGCCGTTTGGCGGCCAGGCCCGTAGAAGCCACCGTAATATCGAACACCTTGGCGATCGAAGTGCCTATTGCACCCTCGTATTTCGTCGTGTTACCGAACACCATGTTGTCCGCCACGATGCGCCCTTGACGATTGGCCGGATTAGCCAGATAGTTCAACCACGACTTGCCTGTCAGCGGATGTGGGAATTCGATGGCGTCGCCTACGGCATAAACGTCTGCCGCGGAGGTCTGCAAATAGTCGTCCACCCAGATCCCGCCCGCATCGCCGATTCTGAGGCCGGCCACTTTGGCTAATGTGATTTCGGGACGCACACCTATCGAAAGGATCACAAGATCGGTTACGATACTCCCACCGTGCGCAAAAAAAACTTCGATATTATTACCTCTGCGTTCGAACCGCTCGACGCTCTGCCCCAGAAAGAGACGAACCCCTTTCTGCAATAAATGTTGATGTACGTGCGAGGCAACCGAAAAATCGACTGGGGCCATTACCTGGTTCCCCATCTCCACAACCGATACCTCTGCTCCTGCGTGATGCAGGTTTTCAGCCATCTCCAACCCGATAAATCCCGCGCCCACGATAACGGCGCTCTTTACCTTGTGCGAGACAATATAGCTTTTGATGCGGTCGGTGTCATCAACGTTGCGCAACGTAAAAACGCCTTCGGAGTCGATACCCTCCAGCGGCGGTCTCACGGGCGTAGCTCCCGGCGACAGTAGTAGCTTATCGAAACTTTCCGCATACGTCGATCCGTCCGCACGGCGAACCTCGACTCTCTTTGCTATGGTGTCGATACCCACAACTTCGTTCTCCACCCGCACATCGATGTTAAAGCGCCCACCGAACGAAGCCGGGGTCTGCACAAAGAGTTTTTCCCGCTCGGTGATCGCACCGCCTATATAATACGGCAGGCCGCAGTTGGCGTACGAAATGTATTTCCCTTTTTCGAAAAGGATGATCTCCGCCTGCTCGTCTGCCCGGCGGATCCTTGCCGCCGCCGTTGCACCTCCTGCAACACCTCCGACAATAATATGTTTCATCTGGTCTGTATAAGGTTTTACAAAGATTATATTCCTGTGGAAAAATCTTCCTAAAGAAGATAACAACGCAAAGGTATTATTATTTTCCAATAAAACAATCTTCCATTGGAAGATAATCCCGCTTATACTATGCAGACAAAATGTGTCGGACTTTTAAGACGCGCCGTCCTTTCTGCGTACTTCAAGGGAACACTGTATGCTCCATCCGGATTGTTCTGCAACCGCAGACGAACACAGCAAAGCTCCGCACAAAGCCTAAAAATCAGTTTTTCATTTTGTGCTGTTTTATCTTTTACCTCTAAAAGGTTATCCGTCAAATTCCTCTCCTCCGTCCCTCTCTTCGGTCACCACCTGATCGTTTTCCTGTATCGTAAACTTCACCCACTCATTATTCTCTTCTTCCAGCTTCTCTATCGTCGGCAGCGGAGCCGCTTTTTCCAAAGCCTGCGGGTCGATCTCGATACGCACGTACTTTTTTGCGTAGGAAATCCCGTCATCATTTTCTTCACACTCGTCCCCTTCCAGGAAATTGCCGTACGGCTCCCCGAAATAGAGCTGGACGGGCTCCTCCCGGGGTACCTTCGTAGCAACGAGCGTATGTTCGCCGACCCATATAAAATTGTCCAGATCAAGCGTTCCGAAACCGGCCCCCCGGTCACAGGAAGCGACCTGTGCAATCTTCCCTCCCGGTAATACCTTGTAGATATAGACAACATTCACCGGTTTCTCCCACGCATACGGCTCTTCATAACAGGTCAGAAAGAGGTCGGATTTTCCACAGCAAACCGGGGTATAGCTACAAAAAAGTTCGGTTGATACACCCGACGTATGGTCTATCGCAAAATATTGTCTTTCTTCAGGACGTACACAATTCAGGACATGCATTCCGGCCCGGGAATTATAGCCGTCATATCGCCACAGCACACCGTAATAGTCACTCAAATAATTTAAAAGTAGCATTTGCCGCTTTTTCAATTCTACGACCAGTGAATCGGGTTTCCATATGTGCACCGCTCCCGTATCCAACGGCATATTGCAACTATCGGCCAGTAACTTTACATATTCAGCCGAAGTGATATCTGTGACGGTCACTCCCGTATTCTTGTAGAGGCGTACCGGAACCGTCCTTTCACGGTTAAAATCATAAACGTATTTTTCAGTAAGCTCCCCGGCCTCGGAATAGCTTTCGAAGTACGGACCCAACGTGCTATCCATATTCCGGTTATCTAACGGATAATTCGCATACTCCCGCAGCCGGCCCCGTAAATACCCCCGTACTTCCAAACGCTGCTGCGGTTGTCGGCAAAGCGTATCATACACGACGGAATCACAAAGCTGATAAGTGCTGTGCACCAAATCGCCGCATTCATAGTATTCACTGGCAGTCAAACGTTTGGCACCATCCTTGCCGATCGTAAAAATCTCCGTCAGTGTGTAATCGGAACCCTGATCGGGCATGAGGCTGTACTCGATTTTATACCAATCAGGCGCTTTTGAGGAATATTCATCTTCAGAATCCGAATAATACCACCGTTCATGGGGAAATATTTGTTGCCCGTCGGCATAATGCCAGATGCCGGAGAGGTATCCGTTCCCGTACCATATTTTTTCCTCTCCACACTGCTCGCCATCTTTATAATGCCGCAGGAGGAGGGGGCGGCCCTCCCAATGCCATTTCTGCCAGATACCGTCCAGTTTGCCATTGGATGATTCAGCGAGAATCTTCAAGTGTCCGTTATCGTAATAATCTTTATAGATTTTCCGTATGCTGTCGAGGGTGATCACCTCAGCTACCAAACAACTGTCATCGGCCCTGTAATCCCGGACGGTATCGTTCCGGATTCCGTCTTTGAACTTATAAACGCTATAACGCAGATCGAAACCGTCGAATACAGACGGCCCATAATACTCGATGTAGGGGAGTCCCCGGTAGAAGCCGTCCATGATCGTGTCATTGCAAAACCAGCGTTGCACCCCGCGATCGTTTTTTTGTTCGATAAGATCTGCGTCGTAGAATTGTGAGTTCACCTTGTATCGGTCGAAATGGTGGATCTCGTCAGGGACTTTCTCGGTGCAAACCTGCCCGAACTCCTGCGCTGCGGCTGCCAGTACCGAAATCCCGAAAAGGAGTGTAAAAACCAGTCTCTTCATCTTATTCCAATTTAGTCGTTTAGGATCATATCTGCCGCAAACCGGTCAGGCGACTGCCATCTGGCATATTCACCGGTCTCATCGTCAAGGATATAATATTTGCGCAGGTTGCTCGCCCAGTAATTATATACGATGCTTACGGAGACCTTGCCGTTGCGTCCCGCAGGAAGATACCCCGTTATATCGGCGTCGACAACCAGCGAATCATCCTCCGCCCACCCCGCAACGGCATACACCTCTAGCCACCCTTTTCTGTCAATCAGACACCGAATGATTCGCGCATCGGTTTGATAAGCGATAAAAGTATTCAGATTATCGGTCACCACCCTTTTAAGAGCTCCCATATTGAAGGCACCCATTACATCTCCGCCCTGAACGGTGTACCGTATCTGTTTTTTATGCTTACGCAGGTAACGGGATACCCAACCGTTCCTGATCCTGGCGACCCGTCGGGCTTTTGCGGCATATGCGTTCCAATCCCCTTTTACCGGGATGCCGGCACTGTCCGCAACCCACTCGATTGCAAGAAAATCACCGGGATTCAGTTTCGGATTCCGGGATATGGCCTTCATTAGCTTGCCGGTACAGAGAAAAAACGCGGTTGCTCCTGCATCATTCTGCACACGGAGAAACAGGCGGTTACCATTGCCGCCGTAGGAATCGACATATTCCACCGTATCCCGATACGCCGTATTCAGCGTCAACGGTTCTCCGGGACGAAGGGCAAAGCCATACCCAACCGGATCCTGTCCGACATTTTGTCGATCCTGTATGGCGGATGGCCTGCCGCCGGTCAATACCGTCACCAGTATCCCCGACAACAAAACAACACCCAGATTTTTCATTAACAGTACTATCATTTATTCTGTTATTCGTCCGTCCATCTCGGGATAAATCCTGAGTCGGAATAATCTTCCGGGCAAACTGTTTCCCAATGCGTTGTATGCGCGGATATAACTGTTTTGGATCCGCAGGATCAACGCCGGTGTTTGTTGACCGAGGCACGTATACGTGTCACGGACAAAACTGTTATATCTCATCATCTGTCTGCGTTTCTTGATAGCCGTCACTAGGAATCCCACCGTCTGGAAAATTACGATCGCCGACATGGCAGCAGCCAGTATCAGCAAATATTTAATGTAATGTAAATCATTCATGTTTTTCAGCCACTTAAAACACAAATCCGGTCAAAACCCGCGTGCTGCCCATGCCACCTCAACCGGGACTGTTACTATTTTCCGAACATTTTTTCACCGAGCCTGACCAGCAACAGCGGCAGCCCGAAAACAGCCATAAATACGCAAAAACAGGCCAGCCACGACAGTCCGATGATCCACCGGATCGTTTTGTCGAATACACGGCCCGCAGAGCGTCTCCCTCGGGGAGCTACGTTACATGTCACATATTCCTGCATATCAGTTTCATATTTTTGTATCGGGAAATATTCCAAACCGTTCTGCCCACTGGCCGGCCCCTTCCGGACGCCTGCCCGGCCTTCGTCTTCCTGTTTTTGATCACCCGTCTCTGTGATCCGTTATCCTCTGCCTCAACGAAAACCGACACCCGCAGCAATCGCCGAATCCGAATCCGGTCAGTCCAATACGTGACTTAGAAAAATCCCGGAGGAAAGAACCGCGTGTTTAACTTACGACCTTTTACTAACCAAAATGAATTAGTCCTATCCTCCGGGAGATGATAAGTTACGATAAGGCTACTCTGTCCCCAACCCCTTGCCTTTGATACGTTCGTAAAAGCAAGCTGCAGCCGTAAGGGCATAAGGATAAAACCAGATGAATCCGACACCCAGCGTGACGATACACAGCAAAAACCAACCGACCAGTCTCAGCGACAACAGGAACAGTTCCGTTTTGTGCCCATTCATCATCTTCCAGCTCGCGTTCATGGAGCCGAACACCCCGAGCTCGGGCCGGTCGCGCAGGATGTAGAGCGACATGGACAGACCCAGCGACAGGACAAATCCCGGCACGATAAACAGGCATATGCCGATGAAGCATGCAATCACCGTCAGCAGGAAGATACCCAAAATAGGCAGGTAAAGCCGCAACGGGGGAAAAAGACGCCCCAGCCCGGTAGGCTCATCGCGCGTCATGTCCAGATAGATATACTGGGCGCCAGCGACGACCTGAACAGCAATGAGCAGATAGGCCGCCGTATACAGCAGCGGGTTGACAAACCGCAAGCACGCGACAGCCAACAGAATCAGAAGAAGGCACACCGAAACGGAGACTGCCTTTCCCCACCGGCCCCGCAAAACCTGCCGGGCTTCAGTCAAAATTTCTACAAGTTTAATCTTTTCCATAAAGTTTGGGGGTTGAAGGTTAGGTTACAATTTTGTGCCGTGCGTCGCACGCCACCAAGCCGTCCATCCGCCGCCGTAACTGCCGGGACGGTCGAAGTGCCGGAGATTCCTTAACCAACCACCATTCCCAATAGAGTTGGATTCTCCAGGCACTTCTTCCGCCAGGGCAGCCAGCCCGTCCGTCGGGCCGGTATTCAGAATGGCGGAGCGAACAGGCATTTCAAAACCACGGGGTAAACCGGCGCAGGCAGTTCGGGCGGACGGCTCCGGAGCGGGATCTCCGGTACAGCCCGGACGGCACGAGATGGTCGACAACAATCATCCGCGGCACAGCGGGGAGCCGTTACTGCCGCACGCAGCGGATCGGGAACGCGTATCCCCTGTCATAATTCGCTTTCAGGTTGAAGCTCGGGCCTGTCGTGGTATATTCCCAAGCACTCCCGGTATTGGGATTAGTCCCCGCCGTGGAGCTCCAGTAGACCGGCTTCTCGGCCGCATAGTACCTGCTTCCGTCCGCACTCGTCCGCCATCCCGACGAAGGCATGAAGCTGCCGCTCGTATAACCAAAGGCGTTCGACCAACTGCCGTAGATGCCGTTCACGCCGTCTTTCGTTCCCCACTTGCTTTGCGTCGAGAGGAAATCGAAATTTTCCTGCTGGGTCGGCATCCGCCAGGTTTTGTTGTCGAAGTTGTTCGACTTGACCTGCGCGACCGTGTAACCGACCAGCTTACACGGATCGCCCAGCCCGTCCCTCACTTTGTACAGGTCATGCGCGAGTGTGGATGCGGTCGTATAGGGCACGCTCTTCCAGTCGGTAACGGTATTCGTCTTCATCGGGTTGAAGGCGATGTCGTCGAGCGAAAAGTTGTCCGCAACCGCACCCGGCAACCGGCTGTTTGCCCCGCCGGCGTTGTAGAGGCCGACCACGCTGCCCCACTTGAAATAGAGTCCGGCGTCGTGCGGGTCGTCGGTCAGCACCAGTTTCGCCTGGTCGCCCGTCCCCTCGACGGTGATGCGTTTGTACTTATCCTTCCATTTCGCGGTAAAGGTCGTATTGGCCGTAACGACCTCAAAGATTTTCTGGTGGTTGACACCTTCCGTCCATCCGTCGAAGATGTACCCCTCCCGTGTGGGGTCGGGTACGGGTTTCTCCCACTTTTGTCCGGGTGTCTTGACCTGATCGGCAACCGGGCTTCCCCCTTTCGTGTCGAATTTCGCCGTCGCTTGGTCGCCCCAGCGCGCATAGAGAATGCCGCCCTGGTCCGGCATCGCAATCTTCGAGAGCGCCGCCACATTGCCACTCGTACTTTCCTTATTCGGGAACCGGTCCCAGTTCCAGCAGAGGAACACAAATGAATTGCGGTTCATATCCCGCGGCTTTTCGGGAATCGTAATCGTCTCTCCCGACTTCGCAAAAATCGGCGGAGGAGGATCCCCGTTCTCGGCATAGTTCTTATGGAAATCCAACCGGGCCCGGTTACCCACATAGATCGCCTGGGTCGTGTTGCCGACCCGCACGTTGATCAGGGCCTCCCACGCTGTCCCGGCCGCAACGGTGCTCGTAATCTTGATCGGCTGCGACACATCGCTCAGCGAGGCGGGCTGCACGCTCAGTTTCGAAGCCGCGCTCGCAGGGTTGATGTCGCTCAACGTGACGGTGTTGGTCAGGCCGTCGGGCGGAGCCGGGGGCAGCTCCGGCGAAGGCTTGTACCGTCCATACGCGGCTACATAGGTACCGGGGGCGTCTTTCACAACGATCCGTTCGGCCGACAGCAGCAACACGTACTGGCCGTTGTTCACGATCACGCTCTCGTCGCCGTCGAGCTTGATCGTGAACTGGATGTTGCTGCCCGGCAGCAGCAGCGACTCTTCCGGGGTGAGGTACCCGTAACCGAAAATATTTTTGATCGTCACCGCAATCCGGGTATTGCGCCGCACGTCGATATACTTGCCTTTGTTGTCGCGCAGGTCGATGCGGAAGTAGCCGCGGCTCGCGCTGTGGATGACCATGCAGGTGCGCCCGACATCGAAATCGCCGTCCCCCACGGTCGTAAGTCCCGCATGGGTCGAGGTAGCGTATTCGGGCATGTAATAGGCCTTTTCGCCCTCGGTAGCCGAGGAACCGAGCGTTTTACGCGTAAACGCGGTATTGACGAAATCCGCAGCCGCGATGTCCGGCGCCGTGACGATGCCCGTCTCCCCGACGGGGACGTAGACCGCTCCCTTGCCTGATCCGAGCACTTGGTACATGGCCCAGCTCAGGTCGTCGTCGGTAAGTCCGCCTGCCGGACCGGCCAGTTCGAGGGTGATCTTCGCCACCGAACGCCTCACCGGGCAATCGACCCCGAACGCGTAGTCCATCTCCCCGTACATCGGCACACCCCGATCGCCCTCGGCTCCGGAACGGTTTATATTCCATGACGTGGCCGGGAAGAGCGTATTGAGGTCGGCCGCCGTGCTCACGCCCGGCTGCAATCCGGCGGGAAGTTCAGCCATCCCGCTATTGAGCAGGCAAACGATCCGGTTGCCCTCGGCGAACCCGTGTTTCATCAGCAGGGACGGGTTGCGGGTGCCGTTGCCGACGATCGAGGAGACAGGCACCTTGTCGCCGTTTTTGAAGGTGCCGTCGGCATTGAACTCCAGCACGTAGGCGTCGTCGATGGTCAGCTCGCCGCCGGTCGCGGCGCTGCGTGTCTCCACCACCTGCGGATCCCTGATCGAGATATTGAACCGGAACGGGGTGCCGGGGCCGGTCGGATCGTCCTTCACGCACGCCCCCAGCATCAGGCCCAATCCCAACACCACCAGACAGAAGAGATTATTTTTCATATCGGATTTCATTTTATGCCATCCTTCGGATGTATCCTATTTTCAACTTTCGGTATTCGGTATTCGGTATTCGGTTTTCTATTTTCCCGTTCGCCGGAACGCACTATCAGACTTTTTAGCTCTGCCGGACACAACGCACGATGTAGGAGGCCGTTTTATCCCTCGTCTTGACGGTCACCGTCGTGCCGCCCCCGTACTGTACCGTGTAAGCGTTGTTGTCATCGACCTGCGAAGAGGTCCACACCTCGCTCTGCGGCACGAACCGGAACGACGGGCCCAGCATCAGGTTCCATTTCAGCGCCGCGTTCAGTTCATCGCGTGCAGGGATATAATAGTCGTAGCCCATCGCATTGCATTCGTTGAAAGCCGGGACGTCGCCACCGTACGAATACGCCGCACGTATCCTACCGGTATTCCATTTTCCCTCGTTGAATCCTGTCCGGATATCGGTCAACGGCTTCACTCTCTTCGCCCACGGCAATGTCTTGTCGCTGGCCGCGGGGAAGTCGTTGATCGGATGCTTGTTGCCTATCTTGGCGAACATGAGGCCCAACCCGTTTATGATCGCAGGCTCCGTCCAGCCCTCGCCGGCCAGCGTCGTCCACGGGATGATGTCGTTGTCGTAAACGACCTCGATATCCTTGGTCAGGTTCCGGCTCTGGAAGCGCAGGATCACGTCGGGATGCTCCTCTTCGGCCGTCGCCACGTACTCCAGTACCATAGTACCCTTTAGCGATCCCTGCGGCAAACCGGTAATCTTTCCCTTCGGCAGCCACGCGGGGAGGTTCGACCCGTCGGTGGTCAGCTTCCCTTTGACGATATACCCCTTGAAATAGACCAGGTCATTGGACTCGTACTTCACCTTTTGGCCGAACCGATAACAATCCTGATTGGCCACTACTTTGGCCGGGAGCATCGTGAGCGAGACGGGAACCACGTCCACAGGAATATTCTGGTCGCCCCACTCGCCCAGGTCACTCGGCACGCCGTCGACGTGCTGCTGGAGCCGCACCGTGGCGCTCATGCGCCCCGATGTGAAGGTGAGCGTCACA
>ERZ791603.2038-NODE-2038-length-13546-cov-3.939145_pt1 | contig 13546 bp, 10 predicted proteins | sample MGYA00509966_ERZ791603 | MGnify/ENA primary metagenome ERZ791603 (study PRJEB30046, sample SAMN00791931) | human gut metagenome | study: EMG produced TPA metagenomics assembly of the A metagenome-wide association study of gut microbiota in type 2...
AGAAAAATACTTTATTTAAAAATACAATTTATAAGTCAATACTTAGTATAGTAAATATCGTGGTTCCAATAATAATAGGACCATATATAATGCGTCTTTTAGATGTTGATTTATATGGAATGTATAATAGAGTTTTTGCAGACTTTCAAATGTTCTTGGCGTTTGCTGGTTTTGGAGTATATACTTTAGGGGTTAGAGAAATTAGTAAAATTAGAGATGATAAAGAAAAGGTATCTAAGCTGTTTACAAATTTATTTATGATATCAATGCTTTCTAATTTGCTAGTATTAATATTATATGTAACTTACAGCCTATTGACATCAACTGGAATGGCAAGAATATTGTATTTAGTTATGACTATTCAAATATTTGCTAATATTTTTTATGTTGAATTTGTAAATGAAGCACTAGAAAATTATAAGTTTATAACAATAAAATCAGTGATTGTTAAAATTATATATTTCTTATCAATTTTACTTGCTGTTAGAAATCCTGATGATATAGTAATTTACGCTATTGTAGTATCGCTTACAAATTTTTTAAACAATATAATAAGCTTCATTTATGCTAAGAGAAGAATTAAATTTAATTTTTCTAAGATTGAAATAAAAAAATATATTAAACCACTTATTGCAGTACTTGTTATTACCAATGTAGATTTATTATATAGTCAACTAGATAGAGTTATGTTAGGAAAATATGTGAATGACGTATCAGTAACAATTTATTATACGGCATTTTATCTTATTAGTACTCTTGCTTCAATACCTTATGCTATAATAAATGTATCAATACCAAGACTATCTTATTTATTAAAGAATAAAAACAAAGAAGTTTATGAAGAAAAGCTTAATAATTCAATTTCTTCATTACTATTTATAATAGTACCAATGTGTCTAGGAGTATTTGTACTAGCTAAAGAAATAATAATACTATATGCTGGCAAAAAATATCTAGCAGCTATTATACCACTTATGATAGCGTGTATAACTAGAATATTTATATCACTAGAATCAGTAATGAATAATTTAGTAATGTATCCAAACAATAGAGAGGATAGAATTTTAAAAGTATCATTAGTTTGTGGTACCAGTAATTTAATAATTAATTATTTATTAGTTATATTTAAAATATTTAGTCCAATAACAGCACTTGCTACAACTGGATTAGTAGAGTTAATAGTATTTATCACACATTATATATACGCAAGAAGAAAAATGAATATTAATGTTCAAGTATTTAGTAAAAAAAATATAACATATATAATTTTGAGTTTATTGTTTATACCAATATCATTGCTACTTAGAAAGTTTAATTTAGGATTCTATATAACTATGATATTAATAATAATTACTTGCATGTTATTATATTTCATAGTTTTATATATAAAGAAAGATAATAACTTAATGTTTATATTAGATAAATTTAAAAATAAATTAAAGGTAGGGAAAAAGTAATATGAAAAAAATAATAGTACCAACTGGGTATATGGGAAGTGGATCATCCGCTATTACAGATTTAATTTCAGAATTTAGAGATTGTCAAAATGAATTTAAAACTTATGAATATGTATTGTTGCATTGTCCAAATGGTTTATTTGATTTAGAAGATAAACTATTAATAGGCAATAATGCAATCAGAAGTGATGAAGCAATTAGAAGTTTTGAAACACAAATGAAGAAATTATATAATAAGAAGTTTTGGTGGGTAGGAAACTATCAAAAAATAATTAGTTCAAATTTTATGAAAATAACTGAGGAATACATAAATAATATTCAAGAATTTAATTTCCCAGGATATTGGTATACACATGAAGAAGTTAATACAAAAATGTTTTTTAAATTATTAGTTAGAAAACCATTAAAAATATTAACAGGAAATAAAGTTAGATTTAATAAAATTTTAAAATATTCAGATGGTATGCGTATATCGTATGTTGATTCAAATAAATTTTATGAAGAATCACATAAATATATTTATAAAATAATCGAAGAAATATCAAAAGGGAAAGAAAATATAATCCTAGATCAATTTTTATTACCATTTAATTTATTCAGAGTAGATAATTATTTTGATGATAAATTAAGAGTTATTGTAGTAGCAAGAGATCCAAGAGATGTATTTATAACAAATAAATATATTTGGCAGCAAAAACAAATCTGTGTACCATTTCCACTAGAAGTAAATGAATTTTGCAATTTTTATAAAAAAATGCGCGAAAGCGAAAAAGAGTGTACTTCAAATAAAGTATTAAGAATTAATTTTGAAGATTTAATTTATAACTATGATACTAAAATAAAAGAAATAACTAAATTTTTAGGCTTTAAGGAAAGTGATCATATAAATAAAAAAACTAGATTTATACCAGAAATGTCAATAAAAAATACTCAATTGTTTAGAAAAGAAGAATATAGAGAAGAATGTAAAGTTATAGAAAAAGAATTAAAAAAATATTTATATGAATTTCCATACGAAATTAATAATGATGTGAAGGAAACAGTAGAGTTTGATTAAAAGGAGTGTAGTAATAATGAAAAAAAATGTGTTATTTATAGTTATTGATTCTGTAACAAATGATATTTTATTTAATAAAAACACTTCATCATTATGTGCTCCTTTTTTGAATGAATTAAGAAAAAAGTCTATTTCAGGAGATAAAATGTTTTCTGAAGCTCCATATACAGAAGCAGCTTTGATGTGTTTACTTGGAGGTATTGATACAATGGATAATGGAGGCTATATGGAGCGATTTAAAGATAAAACTTGTGTTTTAGAAGTGTTTAGAAATAATGGTTATAAAGTTTTTCATAATAACTACTATCCAAGTATTTATCCGTCATATATGGCTCCTGGCTATGATGAAAGAAAATATATTGAAGGATTTCAGTTTTCACATATATGGGATTATAGATTAAAATATTATTCAGAAATTTTTGAAAAAAATGAAATAAACAACAAGGAATATAAAATATTAGCAGATATGTTAGACGATAATTTTAAAAATTGGATAATATATTTAGAAAAAATTAAAAATAACGATAATGAAACAAGTATGCTCAACGGGAATATAGATGTTAGTGACATTGATAATGACATAAAGCAAATTAAAGTTGAATATGAAAAATTTAGTAAAGATAATAAAAAATATTTAAATAGTTTGTTTGAACAAAAAGAAAATCATCAATTATTTAATATAAAAACATATATGATGAGTGATAAAGTACATGATAATATAGTTAGAAATAAAGTAATTGAAAAATACAAAACTACTTTCGATAGAATTAATAAAATGAATTTTGAAAATAATTTATTAAATAATAAATTGCCAATAAAAAACATTATAAAAAGTATAATAAATAAAGATTTTAAAACTGCAAAAGGTTTACTAGCTGGGTATAAAAATTCACTTTTCGATAAGGATTTATATGATAGGATATCAAATAATTATGACCAATTCAAAGTTCAAAGATCTTTTTATACAGTATCACAAGAACTATTTGTTTGGATAAAAGAAAATAAAGATAAAAAATGGATGAGTTATGTTCATATTGATGATGCGCATTTTCCAGAAAACTTCTTTACTTATGATACTAAGGATTTAAAATTAATTGAAGAAGATTTTAAAAGAATAAATACTTACTTAAACAATATTCCTAAAGGATATAAAGGAAGTATATCATATGATTTATCATTGATGTACTGTGACAATATTATTAAAAATATATTTAAGTTTTTAGAAAAAGAAAAAATTTTAAATGATACTAGCATAGTAATAACAGCAGACCATGGATTTTCGTATTATTTTTCTCCAGTAAGAGAAAAATATGTAATATCTAGTTATAGAGAAAATTATAATGTACCATTTATAGTTTGGAGCAAAGATATAAAAAATAAAATGATAAATAATTATTGTTCCACAAAAGATATTCCTGCAACATTATTAGATTTAGTTGATATTAAAATTCCAAAAGTTTTCAAAGGGCAAAGTCTTTTAGAATCAAAAGGACAGGATTACGCTTTATTAGAATATATGGGTGGTGGATGTCCAGACATTTATCGTAGGCCAATAATACTTGGAGTAAGAACAGATAATTACGATGTTGTGATGGAAGTATATATTAATAAAAAATTTATAGATAATGAAATAAAAGAAGTATACAATATAAGGAAAGATCCATTTGAATATGATAATTTATTTAAACAAGAAAATATTAAAGAAAAAATTAAAAAAGAGTTGCAAATTCTTGAAAATAGATATAATGAAATAATTAGTCAGTATGAGGTGAAATAATGAAAATTAAGGTTAGTGTAATTGTACCTGTATATAATGTCGAGAAGTTTATAGATAAATGTTTAAATTCATTAGTTAATCAAACGCTAAAAGAAATAGAAATAATTGTGGTAAATGATGGTAGTCCAGATAACAGTCAAAAGATAATAGATAAATATGTTAAAAAATATCCGGAAAAAGTACAATCATTTATTAAAGAAAATGGAGGGCAAGGCTCCGCTAGAAATTTAGGCATTGAAAAAGCTAAGGGTGAATATATCTCTTTTGTTGATAGTGATGATTGGCTTGACTTAGATGCCTTAGAAAAAATGTATTCTCTTGCAAAAAAAGATAATAGTGACATAGTAATATGTGATATGGTTGATCATTATGCTAATTATACTATATACCATAATTGTACAAAATATAATAGCGTATTTGAGGTGACTCCATCAGCTTGCAATAAAATATTTAAAAAAGAATTAATAAAAAATTTCAGATTTTTATCAAAATTGTGGTATGAAGATTTTAATTTTACTACAAAAATACTTTTTAATACTGATAAGATATCTAATATAAGTGAAGGATTTTATCATTGTAATTGCGGTCATGAATCTACAATGAATAATAATAATTCAAAGAAAAATTTAGATATGATAATAATTATGGATGATATAATTAATTATTTAAAAGAAAATAAAAAATATGATGAAAATATAGTTTCATATCTAATATTTGATCACATACTAATAACTACTATTAACAGACTTGCACTTCAAAAAAGCAAAGACAAAAAAGAAACAATAAATATATTTTTAAAATATTGTAAAGATAATATTAGTGGTTATACTAAAATGCCTTTTTATAATGAAATATCAAGAAATAGAAAAATTATTGCATGGTTAAACTATCATGATTTATATAATGCATCAAAAATAATATTATTACTAAAAGGTAAAATGAAAGGATAATAATTATGAACAAGTGTAAATTGAGTATAATAGTCCCTGTATATGGAGTAGAAAAGTATATAGATAAATGTTTAGATAGTTTAGTAAAACAATCATTAAAAGAAATAGAAATAATTGTAGTTAATGATGGTACAAAAGACAATAGTCAAAAAATAATAGATAAATATGTAAAAAAATATCCTGATAAAATCAAATCGTATATTAAAGAAAATGGTGGACAAGGATCTGCTAGAAACTATGGATTAGAAAAAGCAAATGGAGAATATATTGGATATGTTGATAGTGATGATTTTATAGAAAAAGATATGTATAAAAAACTATATAATAAAGCTAAAGAAGATAATTATGATATTGTAGTATGTGGTAATTATAATGTTAGTGAGGATTATAAAACTAAAAATATAGATACATTTATAAATAATAATATTGGAATATATGATGAGACTAATGATATTTCGGATACTATAGCAATAAGCGATGCATATGTTGGTTCAGATGGAAGTTCAGTTATTAATATGTTTGGTGTAGCAGGAAGACCATGTTTTATATTTAATAACTTTTTAGTTGATGAATGTTCATATCAACAGCAACATAGGTTAAATATAATTGGAGCGTATATTAATGACAAAGATATATATTTTGTGTCAGATATTTTTCCAGGAATATTTAAAGCTGAAAATATATGCACTGCCGTGAAAACACAAGATGAGAATATATCATGTGTATATATGGGAGATATAAGAGGGTGTGAAAGCCATATATGGCAGCAGCCATATGCATACATCTGTAATGATGAAAGTGGAACATATATTAGTCCTTTATATGGTGAATATATATCTTTTTGCAAATGCAATATTGATTCGCAGGCTGGACAGAATAAAGACAGTTATACAATTACATGTACAGATAAATATGATGCACGACCGTTAGGGAAAATGTATAAGTTTCGTGACATGCTCATGTTTCTTCCGTATGATGGTTTTACAATTTGGAAATATAACATAAAGTCTGAAGAATGGATAATGGATAGATATACATTAGCTGTGTCTGCAAAGAAAATTAAGAACCTGTCTTATGGAATGTTGGATTATAATACAGTGTATGCTAGAGATTATATGTGGATAATTACAGGCTGCTCTAATTCTTTATTAAGATATGAACCATATACAAATGATTATAAAATATTTAACATATTGAATGAAGATTATAATTTCAATGTTATAGGTGAAGATTCCGATAATATATGGCTGGCAGATTTTTGCAAAAATGAATTAATTAAAATACCTTTTGAGGAAAATGAGATTGATGTTAATAATATTGCAAGAATAAAGATTAATACTGCAATTATTAATAATTCATGGAAAAATATGACGGGTATGAAAAGAGAGTTTAAAACATTTATAATGGTTGGCGATTATATTGTTTTGATTCCAGCTTTTTCTGATACAATTATTAGCGTAAATAAATATACATATATGCAGGAGGTTATTAATAAAGACTTTTTGTCAGAATCGGCAAAACAGTGCAATGGATATAATCCACAATATTTTGATTCTATTAGGTTCGCAACTGCAGTTGACGATAATATATTAATACAGCGTACATATGACAGAAAATTAGCTGTTATTAATATAATGGATAAGACATCTTCTCAATGTTATATGGAAGTGTCGGACGAATTATTAAAAACTAAACTACAGAATTCAGATGGATTTGAAAAGATGGGCAGAGCAGATTATTTCTGTAGAAGAGAGAGCATGTATTTTGGTATAAAACAGTTCTTGTCACAGTTAAGTGCAGGAGAATTAGAAACAGTCGTACACAGACAGAAGGAGAGTCTTAAGGATGTTGTTGCTAATCCTGGAAGTTGTGGCGAGAAAGTACATGAATATATTATGAAATCACTGTTAGAAAAGTGATAGGAGAAAATATGAATTTATCAGTGTGCATTATAGCTAAGAATGAAGAAAAACATATTGAGAAATGTTTACGTTCTCTTGTGAATAAGCATGTACAGATAATAGTGGTTGATACTGGTTCACAAGATGATACAAAGAATATTGCATTAAAATATACAAGTTGTGTATATGATTATCAGTGGAATGATGATTTTGGTGCAGCAAAGCAATTTGCTGTATCAAAGGCGGATAATGACAATATATTAATACTGGATTGTGATGAATATCTGCAAGGTGAAGAGTCTGTGCTTATCGAGTTGTGTGATATCTTAAACAAATATCCTTATAAAGTGGGAAGAATTAAATGTATTAATATTCTTAATATGAATAATATTAAACAGGATAAAAGCTGGGAGTGGATAAGCAGGGCTTTTAATCGCAAATTCTGTACTATATATGGGAAAATACATGAGCAGATTATATCTAATTCAGGAGAGGCAGTAGAAACATTTTTATCAGGAATAGTTATAAATCATATGGGTTATTGTCTTGATGATTATGAGAGAAAAGTTAAGGCTGAACGAAATATAAAACTGCTTGTTAACAGACTTGATGAGATAAAGACTATACCAGAAGAATCTGCAGAACAAGAAATTCCATATATTTTATATCAGCTTGGTAAAAGTTACTATATGGAGAAAGAATATGTAAAAGCGTGCGATTATTTTTCTAAGGGACTTTCATATGATTTAGATACTAAGCTGGAATATGTTATCGATATGGTTGAAACATATGGATATGCAATGCTGAATTCCGGAGCGGAAAAAGAAGCAATGTCGTTTGTAAATATATATGATGAATTTGGAGATAGTGCGGATTTTAAATTTCTTATGGGTCTTATATATATGAAAAATGGCTTGTTTGATAATGCTGTTAAAGAATTTAAAAAGGCTGTACTTTATAAAGATTGTAAGGTTGAAGGTGTGAATTCATATCAGGCATACTATAATATTGGAGTTATATATGAGTGTCTGGGATATAAGGACAAAGCCCTTGAATATTATGAGCAGTGTGGAGATTATGAAAATGCACAGAATAGAGAGGCATATATAAAAAACAATTAGTTTTGGAGGACTATGATGGTAGATATTGATGGACAGGATTGTGAATCAATAATTAGGGATTTTTCAAAAGGTGCATTAGTCTGGTACAATTTCAGACAAGACAGCAGAATATTATATATATATTCCAGACAGTCAGATGAAGCGGTACTTGAACTGCTTGAAAGCAAGGGGAAAGTGGATGATTGCAGTGTAGAACAGCTTTTAAATAATCAGATTGTGGGTAATGCATATGATTATATAGTTGGAATTGATGTTATTGAAGAGAGTAGATATCCACAAAAGTTATTAAATATATGTCATGGATTGTTAAAGCCAGAAGGAAGGCTTGTTATTGGAACAGAAAACCGATATGCGATTAAGTACATATGTGGAGACAGAGACCCATATACTAATCACAATTTTGATGGGATTGAGAATTACAGGAGATTGTCGGATGCAGACCGGGATTCTATAGCAGGAAGATGCTATTCTATGTCAGAGTTAAAGTTGATGCTTTCGCAAGCTGGATTTGAGAATGATAAATTTTATTCAGTAATGCCATCTTTGCAGGAAACGCAGCTTGTATATGCAGAAGGGTATGAACCGGTTGAAGAACTGGCTATGAGATATTTCCCGCTTTATAACTATCCGGATAGTGTGTTTCTTGAAGAACAGTACCTGTACACTGATTTAATAAAGAATGGCATGTTTCATAAGATGGCTAATGCTTACATTATAGAATGCAGCATTGACGGACAGTTTGATAATACCATTCATGCAACAATATCACTTGACAGAGGATATGATAATGCGCTTGTAACCAGTATATGTGAACATGGTGGAGTCAGAAATGTACTTAAGAAGGCTGTTTACAAAGAAGGAATACATAAACTTAAAGAGATGCAGGATAATCTTAATGATTTGCATGCAAGAGGAATAAATGTAGTTGATTCATCTGTCGAGAATAATACATTTATAATGCCATATGTTGATGCTCCGGTTGCGATGAATGAATTAAAGGCTATTGCTAAAAAAGATAGAAATGCATTTTTTAAGGCAATGGATGATATGTATGAATTAATTCTTGATTCATCAGAACATACAGGGGTATTATCCGAAAAAGATAGGAACAGTGCGGATGGAAGAGATGTCGGACCTGTTCTTGAAAAAGGATATATTGATATGGTTCCACTCAATTGTTTTTATGATGAATCGGCTAAGGATTCTAAGAGCAGATTCATATATTATGACCAGGAATTTTATTTGGAGAATTGCCCGGCGAAGGCTGTAATGTATCGTTCAATAACAATTATATATGATGGCACAGATAAGGAATTTGAGAGGATTGTTCCAAGAAGGGAATTATTTGATCGATATGGATTATCTGAATGCGATGATATGTGGCAGCGTATGTCTTCAAGGTTTACAGAAACATTAAGAAATCAGAAGCCTTTAAGACCATATTATGAGAACAAGAGAATTGATGGAAGAATTCTTTATACTAACAGGGAAAAGATTAATTATAGTGCTAAAGAATATCAAAAAATTTTTGTTGATATATTTGATGGATTTGATGATTCTAAGAAGCTTATTCTTTTTGGCTCAGGAAGATTTACAGAAAGATTTTTGTTTCAGTTTGCAGGAGATTATAACATTTATTCTATTGTTGATAATAACAGTGCAAAATGGGGGACAACAATGCAGGGAGTGCAGGTTAACTCACCTGACATATTAAAGGATATTCCGGAAAAAGACAGACATATTATTATATGTATCAAGGGATATAATGGAGTTGTCAACCAGTTAAAGGACATGGGAATAACGGATTATCATATATATGATCCGGGAAATGATTATCCGAATAAGAAAAAAGAACATGTGGCACAAATACTGGCAGCAGGTCAGGGAAATAGTTCTGTGACAGGATTGGATAAATCGGACATAGATAAACCGTACAATGTGGGATATATAGCAGGGGTGTTTGATTTGTTCCACATAGGACATCTTAATATGTTTAAGCGGGCTAAGGAGCAGTGCAGGTATCTGATAGTAGGTGTGGTATCTGATGAAGGGGTAAGACTTAATAAGCAGGCTGAGCCTTTTGTGCCTTTTGATGAAAGAATAGAGATGGTCCGTTCATGTAAATATGTTGATGAGGCTATTAAATTGCCACTTGATTTCTGTGGAACGAGGGATATGTTTAAGATATATCATTTTGATGTACAATTCTCAGGAAGTGATTATGAACATGATCCGGCATGGCTTGCTGAGAAAGAGTTCCTGGAGAAAAATGGTTCTACTATGGTATTCTTTTCGTATACGCAGAGTACAAGCTCTACGAAGCTCAAGAAAGCGATTGAGAGCAAGATAAAACAATAAAATAATGAGATGACAAAGTGGGAAAAGAACATTGCTCTTTTCCCACTATTGCTATATACTCGTATTGTGAGAAGTGAAAGGAGGGGTTATATGGAATTCGTTACATCTATTCAGAAAGCATCGGAATGGGGAGTTACCAAGAGAATGGTTAATTACTGGTGTTCACTTGGAAAGATTGATGGGGCTGTCAAGGATGGTATACGCTGGAAGATTCCTATGGATGCAGAAAGACCTGACAGGTATGGACAGAGTCCTGTTCTTATAGATTATGTAGTAAGGATAGAAGGAAAGACTGTGAGTGTTGGCAATCAGAGTTTTGAAAGTATAAGAGAGAATGATTCTTTTTATGTGGATAAGACATCATTCATAGAACAATGGTGGGAATCTTCTGATTCAGTAACACTTATTACAAGACCAAGACGATTCGGTAAGACTCTTAATCTCAGCATGATGGAATGTTTCTTTTCACCAGTATATTACGGGAGAACTGAGCTGTTTGAGGGATTAAAGATATGGGAAAGTGAGAAATACAGGAATCTTCAGGGAACATATCCCGTGATATTTCTTTCGTTAGCCGGTGTTAAGAATGATAATTATGAAGGCGCAGTTCGTTCAATCAGATTTGAAGTGTCAGATTTATGCCGCAGGATAAAGCATAATCTTAATCTTGAGAAATTATCACGGGATGACAGGAATATTATTGAAAGCATGAGTGCAGACATCAGCGAAGATGAAATACTAACTGCTATTAAGTTGTTATCAGGTATACTTAGCCGGTATTATGGAAAGAAAGTAATTCTTTTACTGGATGAATATGATACTCCAATGATTGAAGCATATTTCAGCGGATACTGGGATAAGATGTATAAGTTTATGAGAATGTTTTTTAATAATGCATTAAAGACTAATTCTTATATAGAAAAGGCACTCCTTACAGGGATAACGAGAGTGAGCAAGGAGTCTATGTTTTCTGATATGAATAATCTTTATGTTGCTTCAATAACTAAGCACAGATATGAGACAGCATTTGGATTCACCGAGGCAGAGGTGTTTGCGGCTCTTGAACATGTTAACCTTGGTAAGTATAAGAAGCGTGTTAAACAATGGTATGATGGATTCGTTATAGGAAGATGCAGTGATATATATAATCCGTGGTCTATTACAAGATTCATTGATTCTGGTGGCGAGTTCGACACTTACTGGGCGAATACAAGCAGTAATGCTTTGGTCAGCTCTCTCATCAGCAAAGGCTCACGTACATTGAAATGCTCAATGGAAGATTTAATGAATGGAATTCCTGTTGAGGCTGTAATAGACGAGAATATTGATTTTGCATCATTGGAGTATGAGGATGCTGCTGTATGGGGACTTTTGTATACAACAGGATATCTCAAGGCGGACAGTGTACATGATGATGTATATACATTATCCCTTACGAATGTTGAGATAAATAAGATGTTTGCCAGAATGTTCAGAAAATGGTTTGCCAGAACAAGTGGAAACTTTGGTAATTTTCAGAAAGCCTTGATTAAAGGAGATATTGAGGAAATGAATTATTACATGAACATGGTAACCACTATGACATTCAGTTACTTTGACTGTGGTATGGGATATGGAATTATTGATGAAACAGAACGGTTTTATCATGGTTTTGTACTTGGCTTGATAGCTCAGCTATCAGATGATTTCTATATTACTTCTAACAGAGAAAGCGGAATCGGCCGATATGATATAATGATGGAATCAAAAGATAGAGAAAAGGATTCTTATATAATTGAATTCAAAGTGTTCGATAGCAGAAAGGATAAGAGCCTTGAAGAATGTGCTGCCAGGGCGTTGGAGCAGATTGAATGTAAAGAGTATGATAAGGCACTTGTGGCACGGCAGATAGAACCAGATAAGATTAGAAAGTATGGATTTGCTTTTGAAGGGAAAAGGGTGCTTATAAAAGGAGTATAGATATGGTTGTAATTTCGCATGATGAATCAATAGATATTGATACTGTACCGGAAGATATGCAGGTTGAATATGGCCCAGATATGTTTTATCAGGCAAGATTTATTATTGCAAAGCATGAATGTGCTGTTGCCAGAGATGATAAGCATAAGGTTCTGCTTAAGAATGAGGGGAATACTTATGCACATGCATATTGTTATAGTGGTGGGGCAGACATGTGGTTTTAACTGTCTGCATATTGTATTTGGAATGCCGCATGCTGAAACTATGAAAAAAGAAAAGCAATTTCTTCCATATCCAGAGCAGACGCTTGAAGTATTGGCGTGAGGAACAGATTGGGTTACATCCTGTTCTGTATGCGTATCACTTTGTAACGGAAAATGTTGGAGTTAGCAGTGATAAAGTTATGTATCTGATTATATTGGCGATATATATGACTAAGCTACCAGAGATACCAAGACAGAGTATTATGAAGATATGCCAATACCTGATAAGTACAAGTTTAAAGACGAGAATGACATTGAAGCTGTACAGTCATGCATAAGATATATCTGTGATAATTTCTATGAATCGCAGTGTGATTTTGAAGAATATAGGAAAAGAATTTCAATGGAAAAAGCATCCTTTTATAATGATATCAAAGAATTTGCAAAAATTTTTAATTTTTGATTTTAAGGGGTTAAGTATTTGAAATTAGCTCCGATATATAAAACATAAATCACAATGATAATAAAAATATGGTTTAATTATAGGAAGTTTTTATTTCAAGGAGGAATTTAATTATGGTAGTACAGCACAATTTATCAGCAATCAACACAAACAGACAGATGGGAGTTGTAACAAATGCTCTTCAGAAGTCTACAGAGAAGTTATCATCAGGATATAAGATTAACAGAGCAGCAGATGATGCAGCAGGTCTTTCAATCTCAGAGAAGATGAGAAGCCAGATCAGAGGTCTTAATAAGGCAT
>ERZ791603.2043-NODE-2043-length-13528-cov-2.776590_pt1 | contig 13528 bp, 25 predicted proteins | sample MGYA00509966_ERZ791603 | MGnify/ENA primary metagenome ERZ791603 (study PRJEB30046, sample SAMN00791931) | human gut metagenome | study: EMG produced TPA metagenomics assembly of the A metagenome-wide association study of gut microbiota in type 2...
ATTTAAAGATGGGATTTAAGAATCAGGAGGACACAAAATGTTAATCAGAAGTCAGGATAAAACAGCACTGGTAAAGTTTGAAAACATTGTAATAAATCTAAAGCTCCCAGATTCATTGAATATTATATGTTGGAGTTTGCAGGATGCACAGAGAAGTGGAGGATATTTTATTTTAGGAAGATATTCCACAAAAGAAAAAGCCATGAAAGTACTGGATATGATTCAGGAAGCCTATGGAGATTCGGAATACACAAAATATGTAATTCCAGAAGTATGTAGGATATTAAGTATGAAGCCAAAAACGGAAGAAAACAAAGCACATGCGGGAGAACTTGGAGAAATGCTCAAAAAAGGAATGACGTTCCAGATGCCAGAGGATAGTGAGGTGGAAGTATGAGCAGAGTACGAAACAGATTAGAGCAATACAAAGCTGAGATAGAAAAGAAATCGCAGTATAAGCATGGGCTTCCAGGGAGTGCACTGGATATCGTAAATAGTCTTCTGGACGATCTGGAACAGGACGAGAAAGAAAATGGTTGGATTCCGGTCAGTGAGAGATTGCCGGAAGAACACGATTCCATATTTGCAAAGTTTAAAGGAACAGATAACTGGAAAAGAGGAATGTTCGAAAAAACATCTAAATATGTAATTGCTACAGTTGTATTTGACGATGGAACAGTATTGGTAGAGCAAGCACATACTACTGATGGAATTTGGAGAACGGATAAAAAAGTTTTAGGGGGAACAGTAGTTGCATGGATGGACTATCCAGAGCCATATAAGGAGGGATGAGGAATGCGGTTAATCGACGCAGACGAATTAATCAAATACATCAAAATATGGGAGATTGGAACAAGTATTAGTTCTGATCAGAAAGAGTTCATTGATTGCATTAATAAACAGCCGACAGCTTTTGATGTGGACAAGGTTGTGGAGCAATTGGAGAAGCTGGCGAATGAAGCAAATGACAAAATTCTGGAAGCTGGTGGACTACAGCTATACTACGATGGGTATGAGGATGCCATGCGAGCGGCGGTTGAAATTGTGAAAGGCGGTGGAGTAGATGATTGATTTAACAGGAAAAAACGTATTTGTAAGAACGCAGGAAGAATATTTGAGTGTTTTGAAAATAGCAAAGTTTCAGGGATTCACATGGGAGAGAGAAAACCATTTAAACCCTATCGAAATTCCATTTCCAAACATATTGAATTTTTACAACGGTAAGATCGTTACTTACAAAAATGTTGAAAAGACATTGTATGAAGCATCCGAAATCGTCGAAGATGAAGAAAAACTCAAGGATGCAATAAAACTTGTCAGAGTATTCACTAAATGCCCAGACAGAACAGCATTGACGGACTCATTTATTGAGTCCTTGAAGCTACTTGCAGATACTGTAGAAAGTCAGATGGAAGAGGTGAAGTAGATGACTGATGAAATTTTCAATCTTATGGAATGTTTCCCCCGGCGCTACATAAACAGATTCGGAGAAATAATTCTTTCCGAAAAAGGAAATGTATATTTCACAGCAAAGAATTGTACTGATAAAGAAGATATTATCTGCAAGCTGCTTGAATACTGTTCAAGATCAATGGCAAAAGGAGAACCATATAGTTCGACTAAAAGGAATAATGAATGGAGAGAACAACTGGTATCAAGTCTCAACAGATATCTGGGTACAAACTTTGACCAAGAGGATATGTACTGGATTTACGATCAACTCGGGAATGCTGTAAATCATAAACTGACGCTGAGATTTATCAGAAGTGATTTCAATTTGAAAATCGTATATCAAGAAGTAAAAGAGGTGAAGTAGATGGAGAGATTAACAAAGATATCTGAAACAGGCAATGCGTATTATCCTAAATGCTTTGAAGAGCCATGCTGTGGGATGGGAGAATGCCTTGATGATAGATGCAGCCTCATGCTTGATGCTTGCAAAAAGCTGGCAGAATATGAGCAGTTGGAAGAACAGGGCTTGCTTGTGAGATTGCCGTGCAAGGTTGGAACAGAAGTATATTACATCTTAGGCATTCCAAATAAGACGCCATGTGCAATCGACAAGTGCGTATTTAAGTTGTCGGATATAGATAAAATCGGTGAATCATTATTCCTCACCCACAAAGAAACTGAGAAGAAGTTGGAGGAACTCAAAAATGAAATTTAAAGAATTCACAAATTGGTGTAATGAAAGAGCATGTGATGGATGCTGGGGAATGCTAGAAGCAATAGCGTGTATTAATTTAATAAATGAGGTTATGAAAATCCAATTTTGGAAAAGAGAAAAATTCTGGAAAGAAAATTACGAGCAGCAGGTATTAGATGAGATTATTAATCCGATAGAGAAGAAGTTGGAGGAGATGAAAGCTAATGATTAAAGTACTGAATACCATCAATACTAGACTGATTCCTATATCGGTTTTACAGGATGTAAAAAGTAGAATCTCTGATTGGCTTGCATCCGGCGGGAAAGAAACCGATCCTTACATTCAGCGGCAAATTAATTATCTGAAAGCTGTTGAAAAAGAAGCATTGGATGAGAAAAATATCGTATAAGCGGAATTGGAGGAGATAAAGAATGCATAGACATTTATGGACTAAATGCTATCATCACAGAAGAGGGCATATATACAAATGTGTTATTTGTGGAAAATTATGGGGATGAAAGGTGAAAAATGGACGTTAAAGAAGCAAAAGACATCTTATCAGATATGAGAGACCAGCATTTATGTTTCTTGGGAAATTTAGGAATAAAAGATGAATGGCAGAAGAAATATCTAAAAGAAGCATGGGCGTGTGATTCTGGGGCAAAGGCTCTTGCTGGATTAATCACAGAGATAAAGATTGATAGAAACATTATTTCAAACAGCATTCAGCACTACGGCAAAAATAATCAAAGCACGGTTTGCATGGAAGAATGCGCCGAACTCATCCAGGCAATCAGTAAGGCAAAGCGTGGAAAAATCAACCGTGATAACATGATAGAAGAAATTGCAGATGTATTGATCTGTATCGAAATGCTAAAGCAAATGTACATGATTTCCGATGAGAAAATTAATAAGTGGATTGAAAAGAAACAGGCGAGAGAAGCGGAAAGGATGGAAAAGAATGAATAAGAAAGAAATCGCAGAAATCAAGAAACAGTTTACACCAGCAAATTGTTCTATTACACGCATTTGTGGTTGTTATGTGGATGCAGAAAAGAATAAGAAAACTAAAATTAAAGAAGCATTCCTGTCTCTTCCAGAGGAAGAAATGTTTAAGTATTTCGACATTTTCAAGAAAACCATGTCTGGCAGACTTGGAAAGAACCTTATGAACTTTGATTTTCCATTAGAACAGGAAAAAGAAAGCGGAACACAGGAATTTCTTATGCGACTCAGAGCAAGTAAGCTTAAAGATGATGAACTTTTGGATGAATTTTATGATAAAGTGATTGAAAGTTATGATTATCACGAAAATTACTACATAATTCTCATTCATGCAGTATATGACATTCCCGGAAAATCTTCTGATGAAACTGAAATGCATGATGCTTCAGTAGAAATCTACGAGCACATTTTGTGCAGTATTTGCCCGGTGAATCTGTCCAAGGCAGGATTGAGCTATGATGCAGCTGAAAATAACATCAAAGACAGAATTCGTGATTGGGTAGTCTCAAGACCAGAAACAGGATTCTTATTCCCTGTATTCAATGATAGAAGCACTGATATTCATGGAACCTTGTATTTCAACAAAAACATAAAGAATATTCATCCAGACTTCATCGAAAACGTTCTTGGCACACTAATTCCACGTATACCGGGAAATGAGATTAATGTCTTTTCAGATTTTATTATGGATAATTTCGAAGGATGTACAACATTTAATTTCACTGAAAGCCTGGTTGAATCGTTACAGGAAGTAAGAGAACAGAAGAAAGACAGCCCAGAGATGATAACTGTATCACGTGATGAAATGGAACAGATTTTTGGATATTGCAGAATTCCAGACGAGAAATTATCAGATTTCAAAGAAAGCTGGGAAATGTATTTCAGTAATGAGCCTGTTGCCCTTGACAATATTCATAATTCAAAAACTGCAAAAATTGTAACACCAGATGCAACAATCTGCATCCAGCCAGATAAAATTTCTCTGATTGAACTGAAAGAAATAAACGGCGTTCCATCTCTTGTGATTCCGGTAAATGGAGAGCTGAAAATTAATGGAATTGAAGTTAGATTAAAATAAACACTTTTGAAAAATCCAGAGATTGGAGAAAGGAATTTCAAAATTGGCAAATAAAAGAATGTTTACCATGAAAATTGTTGATAGTGATCAATTTTTAAATATGTCAATTGAGGCACAATGTGCATATTTCCAACTATGTATGCGCTCAGATGATGATGGATATTTAAGGAGCTGGAAACGCAAAATTAGAATAATAGATGCAAAAGAAGAAGCCGTATCTGAATTAATAAGTAACGAATATTTGGAGAAAAAATCTGAAAATGTGTATAAATTACCATTGTTCAAAGAAACAACAGGATATGGAGAAAGAGATAAACAAAGGCACACTAAAGAATATAAAAAATGGAGAAAAGAGGTGCTTAAAAGAGACAATTATATTTGTCAAATGTGTGGAAAACCAAACTCCAATATTGCACATCATAAAGTAAGGTTTAGAGACTGCTATGAAGATAAAAATATTGTTTATGATATAGGAAACGGAGTTTGTTTATGTAAAAGATGCCATAAAATAGCACATGGAGGGGGCAATTACATTAATGGCTAAAGTAAGCTGGATTAAAATAGAGATTGAAATGTTTAGTAACCGAAAAATTAAGCAAATAAGGAAAATGCCTGAGGGAAACAATATTGTTCTTATTTGGGTAATGCTTTTGACAATGGCCGGCAGATGTAATTCAAACGGAATTATTTTTCTCACTGAAAATATTCCATACACAACAAAAATGCTTGCAGATGAATTGGATTTTGAGGAAAGCATTATTCAATTAGCACTAACAGTTCTGGAAAAGTTCGGGATGATTACCAGAGATTCTGAATTACTTTCTATTCCTGGCTGGGAAGAGCATCAAAGTGCAGACGAATTGGAGAAAATACGAGATCAAAACAGAAAAAGGGTTGCAGAATATCGTGAGCGTCAAAAAAATAAGGTCGCTTTGCTTTGCAAGAAAGATGATGTAACGTTACAGAAACGTTACAGTAACATTACTGTAACGGAACAGAATAAGAATAAAGATAAAGATTTAGAATTAGATTTAGATACAGAATTAGATAAAGATAAAGAAAAAGATATAAATGATTTAATAGTATCTAAAGATACTATTCGTCAGACTAACGTCCAACGAATCATTGATGAATGGAATACTCTGGAAGAATTCGGCATTACTCCTGTAAAAAGAATGACACCAAAACGAGAACAGGCAGTGAAAGCTAGAATCCGTCAGAACTGTGTTGAAGATATTCTGGAAGCGATTGAAAATATTCGACGCAGCACATTCCTACAAGGGCAAAATAAAAATGGCTGGATGGTTACGTTTGACTGGTTCTTAAAGCCTGGAAATTTCGCAAAAGTATTTGAAGGGCAATACGCAGACAAGTCTACGAATAGACCGTGCAGCTACATGGAGAAAATTCAAAACAGGGTAAGCGAGGTAGATAATTGGGTATGACAAGGGAAGAATGGGCGGTACTGGTAAAGGCAATGAAAGCTGTGTACACTTCTCCATCATTTCTGCCAGATCAGAATGCTTTTGATACATGGTATGGACTTTTGAAAGACATAGATTACAAGCTTTTAAGTTTTGGGTTGAAGAAATATATGCAAACTGAATGGAAAGAACCTACAATAGCTGCATTACGGCAATGCGCGCAGAGCCTTCAGACACAAAAAGAAGAGCTGAATGAAACGGAAGCATGGGAAAAGGTACGCAGAGCCATTCAAAGCTCTGCATTATATGCAGAAGCAGAGTTTGATAAGCTTCCAAAAATCATTCAGAAAGCAGTATCAAGTCCGGCACAACTTAGAGAATGGGCGGTATCTGAAAATGTGGATGGCACATGGTGGAGTGTGGTTCAATCAAATTTTCAAAGGACTTACCGGGCAGAGGTACAGAGGGAACAAGAACGAAGAAAACTAAGTCCAGACCTTTTAAAAATTATAGATACTGCCAGATTGGGAGGTGCGGAAAATTGCCAGATAGAAAACCATGGAGAGAATTAAAAAGCACTGAAATTATAGGCTTAAAGCGGAGACAATGCTCAAAATGCGACTATTACAGCAAAAACGAAAATGCATGGAGTACAAATGCAACCTGTGATTATATCTTGATTGAAGAACATAGCAGAGGATGTGATCCGAGGGATTGCGTTAAAAATGGTATCTTCAAGAAGAAAGAGAGAGGAAAGTCAAGAGTAAAGCGAGTGATTCTATGAGAAAGATAAGCGAAATGTATAAACTGTCTGGCGGTACAACTTATCAGCATATCTGTTCCGATTGCAGATTCTTCTATGGTGGTAAGCATCCGCGGTGTTTACAATACGAACTGGAAATTGATTGGAACCCAGATTATATAGCTTGCAAATTTTACAACCTGGAAGAATCTCAGATTGATGGACAGGTAAACATCTTTGATTTGTTGTAAAACGTGATAATTGTGTACTTAAAATAGTGCAGAATCGTTCAAAAGAGAATAATGGTAGAAATTATAGGGCATACAAAAGATAAAGAAAAACAGCGCTTAAAACGAGATAATTATATGGAGGGACAATTAATGGAAAAAGCTATATTGTATGCCATAAACGAAAGAATGTTCTCGCTCGGTCTGATAGACGAGAAAACAAGAGATAGAATTAAAGCTGAAATCAGCATTAGAAAGTAACGAAAATGTATTGAGTGGAGTTATATGAGGTGTTATACTTTATATGATTCCACTCCCTGTTTATTAAGGGAGAAATGCACTATGAATATTTATTATGTCAGAGAAAAATTAAGAAATTGCTCTATTTACGACATTGAACTAAATGTTGCTTATTATGCCAGGGTTTCTACTGAAAAAGTTGAACAGCAAGCATCCATTAAGCACCAGGAGGAACATTTTGAAGAGCTGATACATTCTAACAACAGATGGAAGTTTGCTGGTTCTTACATTGATGATGGTATTTCTGGAATACATGCGGATAAAAGAGAAGAATTTCAAAGAATGCTCAGAGATGCAAAGCTCGGAAAAATTGACATGATTATTACGAAAGAAATTTCAAGATTTGCACGAAATACTCTTGACAGCATCCAATATACCAGGGAATTGTTATCTTACGGCGTATGCGTGTGGTTCCAAAATGATGGAATTAACACTATTGATGATGATAGTGAGTTCAGACTTACTATTATGGCCGGAGTTGCACAGGACGAAATCCGCAAACTTTCTTCAAGAGTAAAATTTGGACACGCACAGTCAATCAAAAATGGTGTTGTTCTCGGGCACAGAATGTATGGATACTCAAACAATCAAGGAAAACTCGAACTGGTTCCAGAAGAAGCGGACATGGTTCGAATGATTTTTCAAGATTACGCTTCCGGAATATCTACGCCAAGAATAGAAAAAAAACTCTGGGATATGGGATACAGAAGTTTCAAAGGTGGGAAAATCAACCGGGATGTCATAAAAAATATTATTCGGAATCCAAAATACAAAGGATACTATTGTGGAGGAAAAGTAAAGGTTGTCGATATGTTCACCAAGAAACAAGAATTTCTTCCGCAGTCAGAATGGGTAATGTTTAAAGATGATGGCTCCAGAGTGCCGCAGATCATTGACGAGGCCACTTGGGAAAAGGCAAATGCATATTTAAGAGAACGAGGAGAAGCTATAAAATCGAGAAGAACGTCTTTTAAGAATGAAAATATTTTCACCGGAAAACTTTTCTGCGCAAATGACGGAGCGCCATACTGGATGAAGCAACATTACATCAGAGGAAAAGAAGATGTTCGATGGGTATGCAGCTATAAAATAAAAAATGGAGCAGCTTCTTGCAATTCGTTCGGGCTGGCAGAATCAGAGCTAAAAGAAGTAATTGCAGAATTGATTAATAAATCTTCTGAAAATATTGACAGCATTTTGGAGGAATATTTTGAAATTTTACAGTCCTCAATTAAAAACATTCCAGACAATATAAACGAAATCACGAGACTTGAAAAACAGATCGACCTGTTAAAACAAAAGCGTGAAAAAATACTGGAATATAATCTGGATGGCAAAATATCTGATGATGAATTTGTTTCAAGAAACAAAGAATATGTAAAACAGATAAAACAGACAGAGAGCCATATTCGAGAGCTACAAAACACCAAAAGTCCAGAACCAGTAGAAATATTAAAGAACAGTTAGAAAAGTTTAAGGGCGTTACTCCAAAAGACATTAACAGGCAGATTGTTAATGAACTTTTTGAGAAGATTACCGTTGAACCGTTGGCGGTTACATGTGCAACACTGACATTTCAATTGAGGTCTGGAAGCCTTGAAAAATGGGGGTTTCCCTTGCGCCGTTCTGACGATATGATTTTAACTCTACATTCAGAACAACACAAGATATTTAGTAGGAAAACTTGCATTAAGACACAAGATATGGTATTTTTCAAATATAAGTACCTTTTAGCACTATAAGAGAAAAAATGGGAGTGGAATCAATGATACATACAGCTTATGACGTAATGAAAGAGTTTTTAATCACGGATGCAGACCTTGATAGCAAGTACGGAATCCCGAAAATTCCAAAGACTTTTATCCATCCAGGGAAAGATACTGTAGACTTTTCAGAGAGCTTCAGCCGGAAGATTAAGAACCACCGGGAACTGGATGTAAATTTCTATGTGGATGATGTACAGTTTCAAAGATTATGGAATCAGCCAGACAAGTACATGGAGCATTTAAAATGTTTTCATGCAGTCATTATGCCAGATTTCAGCATATCGGTTGGAAAGAATGGAATGCCGTTGGCTATGTGCTTGTGGAACAAATACCGCAATCATGCGTTGGCACATTATATGATCTTGAATGATATTTCAGTAATTCCGAACGTAAGCATATTACCGGAATACTGTTGGGACTGGTGCTTTGATGGACTGCCGGAGGGAAGCACAGTTGCCTGTTGTACCAATGGAAGAGTAAAGAGTAGGGCAGCACGGTTGGAATTTTGCGTTGGTTTCAAGGAGATGGAACGGAGATTGAAGCCACTGCGAGTTATAATTGTTGGAAGAATCCCGGAAGAATTAGAAACAGACACAGAAATTATAAACTTTGAAACTAAGAATCAGAAAATTAACAAGGAGGGTATGAATGGAAACAACGACTGACAATTACCAGAGAAAGAAAAAACTTTCAAAGTCACAAATGAAGAGGACGCAACGTTTAGAAAAATCATCTCACAGAAGATATGGAACACGGAAGAAAGAAGGATTAAATAAATTGTGAATTTTGAATCAATCAGAACTTTACGCTATAGAAATATTTGTGCAAAATTAAAATTTAAGTGGCAGCTAGAAAATGCGAGAATTTTTCTGGTTGCCACTTTTTTTCTGGATTTCCTTGATTTTTGGCCGCCAAAATGATGTTGGAATTTGGAGATTATTCATAAGTTAGTTGCAACTATTGAAGTCTTGAACAGCTGCGACTTTTCCGCCGGCACAAATCAACCAGGGACAGCACCGGGAACCGATACAGCGCCGAGCTGATGAAGCCAGGAAACCACCCGGAACAATTGAACACCAACGAAGCAGACCGCCAGCCGTAGTTGTGGCAAATAAAAAGCAACCGACCACGAATAATAAGCCATAACAAAGAATACCGAATAATACAATAATAGTCTTGCTAAATGCGTCTTTAATGGCTTTTAATGTATTTAGCCTATACTTTATCGACTGCGGTTATAAAACGCCTTAAAATGGCAAATATGGTGCTATACAAGCGTATTGCAATATAGTTGTTGTAGCCATAATTGTTATATAGCCCGGACAGCTTCGGCAGATCAACGCAAAGCCGGCACAAATAAGCGGACACAATGCGCCAATTGAAAAGGTACACAAATAAAGCATAGCCGAACATAGCTATACAAGGCTATTATACACCCATAGCCGCAGACAGTCAATAAACCATACAACACACTATAAAGCGTTTTAAAGGCTCATAAACGGCTTATAATGCAAACGTGGCATAAATCACCATTAACAGCATAAAAAACGATTTACGGATAAAATAGCGCGTTAATTGATTGACTTATTATATTAACTTTGCAAGATGTATCTGGCAGAATGCCAAAAAACCGCTTGCACGCCGTGAACGTGCCGCCGGTCTGGAAACCGGGAAGCGGTGAAAACTATTTAAAAATAAGGTTTTTTAACTTTTCAGCCGTAAAACTATCAAGAATATCATAAATATATGTTTTCAATAAAATTGTGTGTTCGCTTAAAAAATAATCTGTAAAATTTTCGAGATCGTCACAGAATTGCTTTTGATTAAGGGAGTAAAATTCATCAATCAATTTGTTTTCAAGTTTTTGTGAAAATTCATCGTACAAAGAAATATTGTACTTTCCCGCAAATTGGATATATTCACTTTCACCAGTAAATAAAAAGTGCAAGATTTCTGTTTCCGGGCCTTTTTCGCAAATATCATTAATGTATTGATACAGGCTTTTATTTTCTAAAGCTTTGTTATTATCATCAAATATTTTATAATTATCAAAAAAATGCTTAATAGTTTCATTTACAACGCTTTCCCATTTTTCCATTTTTAACATTACCATATGTATTCCCCTATAATTTTATACTATTATATCATACGCAGAGCAAAAAATAAACAGTACAAAAACTTGCCTGGAATCAACCGGGCAACGCATATTAATAGCCAATGTTATAGTGTATCTGCTGCCATTGCTGGTAAGTTATTTTTCTATTCATTTTAAAACCCTCCATAAGTTTTATTTTTCTTGTAACACTTGTTCCAAAAATCAACGACTTTTTCAGCTTCTTTTTTTGTGCTACAAATATTTGCGGAAGTAATGCCGGGGACTTGCAAGGAAAATAATAAATTGTCAGAGCTTGAGACCCGAAGCACAGACGCAAAGTTTTTATTGTTTGTGCGTGTTGAAATTGCTATGTAATAGTATTTCATATTTTAGCCCCCTTTTTTTAATCCAATAAGCACTCTTGAGAAATGCAATATTTTTCTTTTAATAAATCAAAAGCCCTATTTGTTACTTTATACTTATAAATACTACTTTTTGTTTCTATTAAGGTAATACCGCGCCCCTTTAATTCTAATTCAGTATATAAAAACCAGTGATTCCCATAATAAGAGCTGCGCGCTTCAATCTGTACGCCTTCCGGCTTTTGCTCGCCCATTTCCGGTGTATAATTGTAAACACCTGGCTTTTTTGCGATTTCTGGCGTTTTTATAGGATTTTCTAGCTCCTGGCGTTTCGTCCTTCCGATTCTGCGGAGCGTCAGAAATTCATTTTCTTTTATTTGTCCATGCTTTTCCATGCATTCTGCTGTTCCAAGATAGAAGTCGCAGCTTTCAACGCTTCTGCATACTGCAAAAAGATTTACAAGATTTTCATAACCTTTTGTATTTTTTACTGGAAAATTAATTATTGTTGCCATGTGTGAACCTCCTACAAATCTTTTTTTCTTGGAACGTCAACAACTTCATAATCATTTTTACAAAGCTCTTTTAAGCTTCTCAATGCTTCAATATTATTTTCCTGGATATCATAACCATTTTCACGGAGAAGATCAACGGCGGTAACAAGATACTGATTTCCATAGCCATACTGAATGCTACTTTTTAAAGCACGGCCATTTACAAGAACCGTTACTGTGTGATAAGTATTTCCATATAATTTCTGAAACCATCTACGACCTCTAATTACTAATGTTTCAATTTTTTTCATTGTTTTTTACCTTCACCCCTGTTATAATGGGGTTGCCTTTCTTTTTAGTTTGGTGCCCGGGATTAGTTGGAAGCTTGCCCGGGCTTTTTTATTTTCTGGGAACTAGAGTTTTTCAATTAATCAGTCCGTTTCCCTTATGTCCTCATTGTGTTGAGTGGTTCGGGCGGTTCCGGTTGTTTGTCTCTTGTGTTCCTTTGTTGATATTATAATACCACATATAATGCACTTATACAATATGGAATAATAACTAAATAATGCACTTATATAATGGCACTTAATTGTGCATTGTGTATAATGCACTTATATTATTGACAATATAATGCACTTATGATATCATAAAGATAGTTAAAGAAAACCAATTACACAGCCCCAGGAGGGGCGGACAGGAGGAAAAATGGTAGTTAACGAAATGAGAGGAAACCAGTTCTTTTCGGGAAACTGTATTTACAGACCGGAGAATTACCCGGAGGAATGGCGGGAACGCCTGGAAGCTGGCGAGGCGATCAGCTATGAAGAGGACGGCGAACAGTGCCAAATCTGGCTTGAGATGGAAGAACCGGAAGAAGAATAAAAAAGGAGGGAAAGAACATGGAAATTAAAATCTATTGCAATTACGGAGTACTGGGAGCAGAGAAAAGAAAGAAATACACTTTCGGCGCGCCACATGCTATGGCTGACTGTTGGGATGAAATGACAGTAGAGACACCAGAAGGATGGGAGCCTTTTAAAAACGAGATGGGTAAGTTAATGGTAAAAGCTCCATGGGGCTGGGACTACGAAATCAGCGAAGTTTTACAGGGGGATGAAAATCCATGTTTTTATGCACTTGATAAGAACATGAATGGACATAGAAAATATTTAAAAATTATAGGGTAATCAAACTTTTAGGAGGATAAAAAAATATGAAAAAAATATATTATCACGAGATTACAATGTCCCAGAGTTACAATGAGGGGACAAAAGAACCGATTTACGAAGTATGCAAAGAACAATTTCAATGTGAATACTCGGAAGAATGGACAGAAGACGACGAAGACCCCATAAAAGATTATGTGGAAAATATGATTGAAAATTCTTCTGACGAGAGTTTCAAAGAAAACGGTTATTCTTGGGATGAAAACGCAGCTATCAATTTCTCAACAGTTACATTTTCGGGAGCAAGCCATATTTTATTTAAGAATGGGGAACCAATAGAATTGTATTACGTAGAGTGAAAAAAGGACAACTTTTTTGGTTGTCCAATCTCCATTAAATAATAAATATTTTTCAATTCACACCTAAATTTTAGGTATAATAAATATAGCATATAAAAATATAGTTGTCAATAAGAAAAAGCCCTGGGATAATTCCTAGGGCTTTTAAAATGCTTATTTGTGGCGGCTATGGACAGAGTACAGACCGCCGCCGAGCCTGTTAATATTTAAATAACACAGTTTTTCGCAAGTTGTCAAGAAAAATATTTTCAAAATACCGCTTGACATTCAAAAGAAATTTATTTAAGCTGTTAAATAACGACGGTCGCGGGAACTCAGGAAGGGCAGGACTGACAGTACAGAAAAACCGTTAATTTAATATTT
>ERZ791603.2044-NODE-2044-length-13527-cov-2.993319_pt1 | contig 13527 bp, 9 predicted proteins | sample MGYA00509966_ERZ791603 | MGnify/ENA primary metagenome ERZ791603 (study PRJEB30046, sample SAMN00791931) | human gut metagenome | study: EMG produced TPA metagenomics assembly of the A metagenome-wide association study of gut microbiota in type 2...
CTTAAGATAAAGTGCAACTTTGTTGTTAGTAGCAGAAAATGTTGATGACAGGTCGTAATCTATCTTTATCTGATTATACTGTAATTCAAAATCTATTCCGTCTGTCAGTCCTTCTCCCGTAATTCTTAGCATAAGATCTTTCTGGTTATCAACCGCCTGCTTAGCAAGTTGCGTACTTGCAAGTGCTGTATAATAACCATAATCTGGCATTATACCATTAAAATCTTCCTTAACTTCATCTGTAACTTTAATAACTGCTGCCACCTGAGGTGCTACACAGGCACCAAACATCGTTTCTACCTCTAAATCAGTCTGTGTGAAACTATATGTTGTACTTGCTGTATTAGGATTATCGTCATCTTTCAGTTCTACCTGTAAATCTATTTTTCCACTATTATTATATTTATTGAAAAATGGAATATCATATGGATATACTGCATTGCTTGATGTAATATACCCTCCTTTATTACACTGTCCAAATGGAACATTATAATAATTATAATATAATGTATCACCAGCTTTTAATGTATCATCATAATCACCCTCACAGTTATCCTGTATAAATACTATAACCTGTTTTCCACTTGCAAAGTCATCATAATTAATATTGGATTTATCAATATATTTGCTTGCTATATCATATATTTTCTTTGTTGGATTTACATATTCTGTTGCAAATACATACCGGCTTCCATAAGTCGGATCTTTCATAGTTTTAGCTATAGATGAAGCCTTCTGTGCAGCTATAATCTTGTCAATTCCCATCTTATGATAGTCCTGGTTATCCCAGTACCACGTTCTTTCTGACTCAAATATAGAATAATCAATTGAAACTATACCCGGTATTTCATTTAAACCATCTATAACATCAGATGACACACCTTCTATAAGGCTATTATTACCATCTTTAGCCAAAGGCGAATTCATTATTGCACAATTAGACTTTATAATTCTATCTGGTGAATTATATGGTATAGATGTAAATAATGCTGTCATACCATTGTCTAATATCAACTGGCGTAATTCATCATACGGAATATTATATCTATTCCTGCTGTTGTATTCTTTATTGATAAGATCAACCTGTGTAAATTCGTCCATATTTAACGACTTAGCTGGATAGTTATCAAAAGCTTTAAGGTAAGATATATATATCATATCAGTTCTATAATTAGATGATGGTACATCCAGATATCCATATATATCAGGAAGTGAATTATTTTTCTTATATTTATCAAATGATGTAGTTATCTTCAAAACACTGAATGCAAGTACAACACAGATAAACAATGAAAATAATCTTACACCTATTATCATTCCTACACCATCACGCTTCATAAGCCTGCTTGTAATTACACGGCTTACATTAGATACCTTAAGGTTGGATTTTCTGCCTGATGTATTCTTATTACGAACCTCAATATTAACTATCTGCTTTTTGCTTCCTGCCTTAAGACGCTTCTCTTTAACTGTATCCATAACATTAGATAACAGTCCTACTATCTCCTCAACTACAACTGCTATTACAACAGAAGCAATACTTTTTAACACAATAGAAACATTAATTGTATAAAATGAAAATCCTGCCTTTCCTTCAAGTATGCCTCCTACAATTCCTCCAGCCAAAAATGCTGTAATTATTCCTATCAATGCTGCTGGAACTATTATCAAAGCATTTTCAATAATATACATTCTTCTAAGCTGTGAACTGTCTGCACCTAAGGAAGCATATTTCTTATAAGATGCCTTTCTTGTATTCTTATACTCAATAAGCTGGTAAGAAAGTGCTGTTATTCCTATTGCCATAACTATTAAATACATATAAATATATATGCTTGTTGAACCCCAAGGCTTATAATCATATACACCTGAATTGTATGTATAACTCTTTGATGTCTTTTCCTTTATAGAGTCAAATACTGCTTTGTAGTCATCAGTCTTTATTGAAGACTTTATAGGATATAAGAAAACCGAACGAGTATCATAATTAAATTGTGATAATTCACTGTCCACTACAACTGCCGATGGTATCTGCTTTCCATTATTCCATATATTAGTATAATTTCTGTATATACCAACAAGTGTATAATTCTTATCATTTCTTTTCTCTTTATTACTTATGCTGTTATTGTCACAATATTTAAGATTAATGCTCTCACCAATCTCACCGTTATAACCGAGTGTCAGAAGGGTGTTCCAGTCCATTGCTATCTCACCACTATTTTCTGGCTGTCTTCCTTCATCAAGCTTTATATGTGACTGTGCAAGAAACTCTGATGAAAAGCTCCCTACATAAAATCCTGTACTCTGCCAGTCATCGTTAAGAACATTAACACTTCTTGACACCTTTACCGGCTGTTCAATATAAATGTGGTCTGTAAGATTACTATCCGGCTGCCTGCTTCCTATATCCATAATAAACCAGTCGCCAAATCTGTCTTTATTGGACTGCATCTGCCACTGATACATATTTTCCTGAAATATAAGAACTGCTGTTACAAAAAATACTGCAAATAATGTTGTAAGTGCTGCTCTTATAATCTGCCTGTATCTTCTTTTTACGCTTTTAAATGCTATTTTTAGAATATTCACGTCATTACTCTGATATTAATATCAGCCACTCCTTTCTTTTAGGTTACAACTAGAATACCCTATGAATCTTACAGCAATCTTACAATCGTTATTATATTGGTATAGTTATTATTTTGCTTTTCTTTTCATATTATATTTAGGTATAATTATCCTGAAGCTTACTCCCCTGCCGTCTTCATTATTATTGACACTTACGCTTCCGTGATGTGCCTCGATTATAAGCTTTGAAAGATTAAGACCTATTCCTGTATGAAGGGAATTATAGCTTTTTCCACTCTCGAACCTGTTAAATATATTATCAAGCTTATCCTTTGCTATTCCTTTGCCATCATCTTTTATTGTTATAATACACTTATCAGCATTGCATACAGCATTTATATCCACATTTTCTGCTTCTTCACTGCAATTCTGTACTATATTAATAAATGCTTCCAACAGCCACTCCTCATCTGCATTAATAAAGTAATCTTCATCATTACAATATGAAGTTATATTACAGTTATTAACAACAGGCACTTCTGATATGACTTCATTAATAAATTCATTAACATTAATATCATCTTCTGTTAATACAATCTTCCCCGACTCCATTCTGCTTAATTTCAACAGCCTTGTGATAAAATCCCTTATCCTGTATGTCTGCCTGAAACATTCACCAAGATTACTAATAAGCTTTTCATTACTGGATAGTCCTGTATCTGTCAGAGCTTTCCCAGAAACCACTTCTGACTGTGCATCTGATATATAAGAATTAAGCTGTACATCTGTCTTCCTTGCATTAAGCTGTTCCTCCATCATATCAAGCGACAGGCTTAGTGCCGTAAGCGGTGTCTTTATCTGATGTGCTATATTTTCCGTAAAATCCTGTAACTGTCTGTTACGCTTCTCCATATATGTTCTGTACGCACCAAGTTCTTTTGATATATTCTCATTATCTTCCTTTAATTTATTCATATATGAATACACATCATCATGTCCGATTTTTACAATATTATATATTGCAAAGGTAAGCAGTATAACCATAATTCCAATAATTACAGCAAATGGAATATATTCCCCACCATATAAGAACATATACCACGCACCATTTCTTGTATAACCTGCCTCCTGCAATATAGCCGAATAATCTGCTGTAACTGTGTTGCCTTGTCTTCCATAAAATAATATATACAGAAGCTGTTTGCCTGCCTCTTTATCAGCCCCATACAGGGTTGTCGCCATATATCTTACCCTGTATTCATAATATATTGTGATAACTGATACTACCACCACAGTTGCAAGAAACATACCTATTGTATACACATATAATCTCTTTTTTAACGCTCTCTCCATCTGTATCCCACTCCTCTTATAGTATCTATATAATTCTTGTCCGAATTATCCATTTTCCCAAGCTTGGTCTTTAACCTGCTCACTGTTACTGTCAAAGTATTATCCTCAACAAATGTTCCCGTCCTGTCCCATAATTTCTGAAAAAATACTTCTCTTCTCACAATAAGGCCGCGGTTACATACAAGTATCTCTAATAATGCAAATTCTGTAGGTGATAACTGTATATACTTCGCAGCTTTCTTTATTGTAAGATTATCAAAATTAATAACAAGCGAACCTAATGTATATATATTAGAATTGCTTTTATCCATATTGGAAATACTTTTATCAAGCATAGCCTGTCTTCTTAAATTGGCACTTATTCTTGATAAAAGCTCAAATACCCTGAAAGGCTTCGTTATATAATCATCACCGCCTATATCAAGCCCTTTTGTTATGCTGTCCTCATCATCGCACGAAGTTAAGAATATAACCGGTGTCACACAGCCTTCACTGCGAAGCTTTTCGCATACACTAAATCCATCTCCGTCTGGTAAATACACATCTAAAAGATATAAGTCTGTATTTTCCCTATCAATTTTATTAAATCCACTGATATCAGCACTTTCTATAACCTCATACCCCTTATCACGCAGAAGCTGTGATAACTGTCCTCTTATAACTTCATCATCTTCTAATATATTTATTACTGCCATTATCTATTTTCTCTCCATTTTATTAAATAATATTAATCATAGTTTACATATTTCTATTTATTATATCATATGCCCTGCGTTGCTTTTCCACGCATCCGAAGTTTCTAAGAAACCCCTAAGTGACTACGAAGTAGTCATATTATATCATATTTTCTGCGTTGCTTTTCCACGCATCCGAAGTTTCTAAGAAACTCCTAAGTGACTACGAAGTAGTCATATTATATCATTATTTTTGTGCTGCTTTTCAACACATATAAAGTTCCATAAGGAACTTTTAAGATGAGCACCTTTGTGCTCATTATATATACCACTTAAATTATAGTATAATTATTTAAATAACTTCTCATATATGTTATTATTAACGAGTTGTAAATATAGCAAAATTTATCAATACATTTTAGCTATTACACTTAAACCATAATATAATTATTAAGAAAAGGATTAAATCAATGAAAGACAAATTAAAAGCATTTCTAAAGAAAAAAGACATTGAAGTATCTGTAAAAAGATACGGAATTGATGCACTTGGTGCTATGGCACAGGGTCTGTTCTGCTCTCTTCTTATCGGAACAATACTTAATACGCTCGGTACACAGCTTCATCTTGGCTTCCTTACAAACACTGTTGCTACTGTAAGCGGCGTTAGTTATACTGTCGGAGGTCTTGCCTCTGCTATGAGTGGTCCTGCTATGGCTGTAGCAATAGGTTATGCACTCAAATGCCCACCTCTTGTACTGTTCTCGCTTATAACAGTTGGTTTTGCCTCCAATGCACTTGGCGGTGCCGGCGGACCTCTGGCTGTATATTTTGTAGCAATTATTGCCGCCGAGGCTGGCAAGATGATTTCAAAGGAAACCAAAGTAGATATACTTGTAACACCTCTAATAACTATAGGTGTTGGAACAGGCGTTGCCGCACTTATTGCACCTGCCCTTGGAAAAGCTGCAATGAAAATCGGCGAACTTATAATGCTTGCAACTAACTTACAGCCTTTCCTTATGGGTATTGCTGTATCAGTATTAGTCGGTATTGCACTTACACTTCCAATATCATCTGCTGCCATATGTGCCGCATTTGGACTTACTGGTCTTGCAGGCGGTGCTGCCGTGGCTGGATGTTGTGCACAGATGGTTGGCTTTGCTGTAATGTCATTTAAGGAAAACCGCTGGGGCGGACTTATATCGCAGGGAATAGGAACTTCTATGTTACAGATGGGCAACATAATCAAGAATCCTAAAATATGGATAGCCCCTATTATAACATCAGCAATTACCGGACCTCTTGCAACCTGTATCTTCAAGCTTAATATGAATGGAACTGCCGTATCTTCCGGTAAGTGAACTTGTGGTCTTGTCGGACAGATTGGTGTATATTCCGGCTGGGTAAATGATGTGGCAGCAGGGACTAAAGCCTCTATTACCGCTATGGACTGGGCTGGACTTATACTTATATCATTCGTACTTCCAGCAGTTATATGTCCACTTATTAATATGTTCTTAAAGAAATTAGGCTGGGTAAAAGATGGTGATATGAAACTTTCATAAAATAATACAGGAAATGAGGTTTAACTATGCTGACAACTATAAGAAAAGCTACGGTCAATGATAAAACACGCATTATGGAAATCTACGCTTACGCAAGACAATTTATGGCTGAACACGGCAATCCTAACCAGTGGAAGAATAACAATCCTTCTGAGGAAACAATCGACAATGACATTGCAAAGCAAGAAATGTATGTAATTGAAACAGATGGCGAGGTTCACGCAGTATTTTATTTCCATATTGGTGATGATTCCACTTATCAGGTAATTGACAATGGACACTGGCTGTCTGATGAACCTTACGGCACAATTCACAGAATTGCTGGTGACGGAACTATTCACGGCGTACTTGAAATTGCTGTTAATTACTGCAAGAAACAGATATCACACTTAAGAATAGATACACACCACGACAATAAAATTATGCAGCACGTTATAGAGAAAAATGGATTTAAAAAATGTGGAATTATATATGTTAAAGACGGTTCTGAAAGAATTGCTTATGAATTAATATAATAATACAAGAAAACAATAAAAAATTTTAAAAATAAGAAAAATAAGAAATCCCCCACCTGTAAGCTTTTATACCGGTGGGGGATAACAAATTCTATCCAGTTATAGCTGTACTATATCCGTTTAGATTACATACTCAATATTATTTATTGTAATATCCTTATAATGCTTTCTTATAAATATCTGCTATCTGTTCCTGCGTGAATACAACTGGATTATTCGCAACACTTGCAGCAGATACCTTCATACAGTTCTCTGCCATCCAAGGAATATCCTTTTCTTCTATTCCTAAATCTGAAAGTGTACAATTAAGATTAATACTCTTAAGAAGCTCTCTTATCTTCAAGGCCAGATCCTTAGCTTCCTTACCGCCAAATAACTTTGCAATATCAGCAAATTTGCTTTCATTGCCAGTATAAGATGCTTCAATAATTGCCGGAGTAAGAGCCGCAAGACCTTTTCCGTGTACGATATCACGAAGTCCGCTTGCAGGGTGTTCCATTCCGTGTGCAAGCGTAACTCCTGCTGTATTAATAACCATTCCGCCTATTGTGCTGGCTAGTGTTATCTTCTCCCAGCCCTCTTTACCTGCATTACCATTGTATACATTTACAAGATTACCAGCTATAAGCCCTATTGCATAAAGGCTTAATGCATCTGTAAATGGCTGTGCAATCTTTGAAGTATATGCTTCCATACAATGGCACAGAGCATCAAAACCTACAGAAGCAAGCACTGACTTAGGCATTGTCATCATACATTCAGGGTCTACAATTGATACTTTGGCAACAATTGCATTACATCTAAGTGACTTTTTATCACCATTATCAGGATTGGTAAGAACTGCAAATCCGTTGCCTTCTGAACCTGTACCGCATGTTGTTGGTATAAGTATTAATGGAAGTGCCTTATCACCTGACTTCTTTCCAAATATATAATCACTTACATCACCATCATTAACTGCAAGAAATGCTATTGCCTTGGCACAGTCCATTATGCTTCCTCCGCCTATTGCAACAACAACATCACAGCCTTTTTCTTTAGCGTAAGTCGCTCCTTCACTCGCTGTTGTTGTAAGTGGATTTTGAGATACCTTATCAAAAAGTTCTGTTTCAAGCCCTGCCTTCTTTAAGCTGTCATTAACCTTATCATAAAGCCCCGACTTTTTGGCACTGCTTTTTCCTGTTACAATAAGAGCTTTTTTGCCATAAGGCTTTGCAAGCCCGCCGGCCTTATTAACCTTTCCTGAACCAAATACAATATTAACTGGAAGGTAGTAATTAAATTCTATAGGTTTACTGCTTTCCTGTGTAATTACATTTTCCATTATCATTCTCCATTCTTTCAAGTAATTACTATTAACAGCCACAATTACGATTATATAATTGTGGCTGTTATATTAATCTGTTCCTATTTGGTGCTAATACTTTCTACTGTTTCCCTGATGATTTCATATGCTTTATCACAGTCTGCCTCTGTAAGAATAAGAGGTGGTACCATACGGATTATATGTGCTCCGATAGCTGTTATAAGAAGCTTTCTGTCAAAACAGCCGTGCTTTACATCTACACCGCTTATTGTATCATCAAATTCCACACCAACAAGAAGTCCCTGATGTCTTACTTCCTTAACGTGTGGCAGCTTCTCTAACTTTGCACTGAAGTAATCACCCATTTTCTTTGCATTGTCAGCAAGATTTCTGTCAAGAAGCTCATTAACCTCTGCTAAAGCTGCTGCACATGATACTGGATGTCCACCAAATGTAGTTCCGTGTGAACCTGCAGTAAATGCCTTTGATACTTCTTCTGTTGCACATATAGCACCTATTGGCATACCACCACCAAGACCTTTCGCCATAGATACAATATCTGGCTTAATGCCATAATTCATATATGACATTACTGCACCTGTTCTGCACCAGCCTGTCTGAACCTCATCGATAAGAAGAAGCATATCGTGTTCATCACAGAACTTTCTAAGACCTGTCATAAATTCCTTAGTTGCCGGGTGTACACCGCCCTCGCCCTGTACAGGTTCAATCATTATAGCGATTGTATTCTCTGTGCAGGCATCTTCAAATGCCTTAAGATCATTGTATGGTGCATATGAAAATCCATAAGTCATAGGTCCGAAACCTACCTGACAAGCATTGCCTGGCTGACCTGTTGCAGACATAGCACCGAATGTTCTTCCGTGGAAACCATCCTTAGCTGTTACTATATGATAACGGTTTGGTCCGTATTTTTCAACGCCATACTTACGAGCCATCTTAATCATTGCCTCATTGGCCTCTGTACCTGAGTTCTGGTAAAATATTTTATCCATACCAATTGTCTTACATACCTTCTCAGCAAGTAATGCCTGTGGAATTGTATAAGGATAATTAAATGTATGCATTATGTCCTCAACCTGATCCTTAACTGCGGCAACAACCTTTTCATTACAGCTTCCTGCATTATTAACTGCAATACCTGCGTAAAAGTCAAGATATGGTGTCTTATTCTCATCATAAAGATACATATCTTTTGCGGTTTCAGCAAGAAAATCGAAACGCTCATAAGTTTCAATCATATACTTGTTAACCTTATCCTTAATATCCTGTGCTGTCAATCCTGTATCCTTTAACTTCATAATAATCCTCCATTCCTGTGTCATTGGTATGGCACATATACGTTTTTTACAAATCAAAAAGGCAAAGGCTCGAACAACTTTCGTTGTAACGGCGCCTTTGCCTTTAATTAATTCGTATATTTATTTAACACTGATAAAATAGCACACAATATATTGTATGTCAACATTATAATCTTACAATTATATTGACTTTCGCTTAATTATATTAACTATTAAAAAGTGAATTATTTACAAGAAATACAATCGTATATATGCTGTGCAGTTATCTGTATCTGTGTGATAACAATCATTAACATACATTGCACTTCCTGCTATTATACATACTAATACTGCTATTAATATGCCTGTTATAATCTTTTCTTATTTAGCTTCATACTTTTCAATTGCCTCAATTACTGTCTTAAGTGCTTTTATTCTGGCATACTTCTTATCGTTAGACTCAAGTATATGCCACGGAGCATATGCCGTGTTAGTCTTTTCTAACATCTCATTGACTGCTTCCTCATAGCTGTCCCATTTCTCCCTGTTACGCCAGTCCTCATCAGTGATTTTCCAACGTTTCTCTGGTGTATTCTCTCTTTCCTTAAATCTGGCAAGCTGTGTATCCTTATCTATCTGAACCCAAAACTTTACAATAATTGCTCCCCAGTCGGAAAGCTCTTTCTCAAATTCATTAATCTCAACATAGGCTCTCTGCCAGTCATTCTTACTGCAAAAACCCTCAAGACGTTCAACCATAACCCGTCCATACCAGGTCCTGTCAAATATTGCAACGTGTCCTGTCTTTGGAAGCCGGTTCCAGAATCTCCAAAGGTAATGTCTTGATTTCTCGTGTGGTTCAGGACTTGCTATTGGGTGCACTTCATAACCTCTTGGGTCAAGTGCTTCTGTTATTCTCTTGATATTGCCGCCTTTTCCTGCCGCGTCCCAGCCTTCATATGCAATTATAACTGGTATCTTCTTTCTATATAATTCATTATGAAGCTCCTTTAAACGCTTCTGATAAAGGTCAAGAAGCCTTTCGTATTCCTCATCTGTAAGGCTTTTATCAAGGTTAACCTCATCTAACCTGCTTATTGGCTTTAATGGGAATGCATTCTGAAGAAGCGGAACTGACAGTGCACTGTTGGCAAATGCTGTGTCAATGCCCTGTACTATAGTCTCTAGTATCTGTAACTGTGCCCACTTCTTATCCTTCGCATCTACTATATACCAGGGTGCTGTCGAATGATTGGTATCACACAGAAACTGGTCATATACTTCCATACATTCATCATAATGCTTATTCTGCCATCTGTCGTGCTTACTTACTCTCCATGCTGTATTCTTATCTTCCACTAACTTCTTTAATCGCTTCTTCTGCTCCTTCTTATCAATATTAAAGAAGAACTTAAGCAGGAGATATCCATTATCCGTAAGCTGTCGTTCAAATCTTTTAATACTCTCTATCCTCTTCTTATATTCTTCCTCTGAAAGCTCGCCACTTAACTTCTGGCTTGTAACCTCTGACATCCAGCCGCTGTCCATAAACACGAACTTTCCTGCCTCTGGAATTTTTACAAAATGTCTGTAAAGGAACGGCTTTCTTTTCTCCTCCTCTGTCGGTTCGTCCATAACTGCAACCTTGAAAAAACGTGGATCTATATTCTTAATTAACTTTCCAAGCACACTTCCTTTTCCTGCCGCACCCCAGCCCTCAAGCAGTACGATTACTGGAAGCTTCTTTTCTTTCATAGCAATCTGCTGTTGTAAAAGGCTGTTCTTTGCATTGTCAAGTCTTTTATCCACTTCTTCTGCTGTTGGCTGTTCTACCTTGTTCCAATCTTTTAACATAATCAAATCCTCCAATCTAACCCACTTTTTATAAGTATTATAACAGAATATAAGACAAATTAACAGTATAAAAGCCACATCAAAGCTATTCCTGTAATCAGGAACATTTCCTCTGACGTGGCTTAATTACTTAATCTATTATCTGATATTATTCTTACTATTTATCCAGTAATTTAGATGATACTGCTTATCTTGTTAATCAGCTATTACTTATCTGACTTATCAGCATCATCAAAATTTAATCTTTCTTCCTCAACAACTAATGGTCTGTTCATAAGTCGCTGGTTCATACTTAATATATATTCTCCCATAAGACCTATGAATATAAGCTGTAATGAACCTAATATGCTGACAAGGAGAATAAGAGGAACCATCCCAGCTGTAAATCTGTTCCAGTATACAAGCTTAAGAACAAGGTATACAATTCCAACAATTATGCTGACAAGACCAAAGAATCCACCAACAAATGTTGCAAGTCTTAATCCAAGCTTAGTATATGATGTAAAGCTTAACATTGCAGCATCATAAAGGGTAAAGAAATTATTATGTGTCTTTCCTGCTCTTCTCTGTGCCTGTGTATACTCAATCTCAGTTCTCTTAAACCCTAATTCTCCAACAACACCTCTTAAAAATGGGATTGGATCTTTTAAGTCCCTCATAACCTGTACAAATGACTTGTCATATAAACCAAAACCTGTAAAATGCTCTATCTGTTCAACAGAAGACATTTTCTTTATAAGCTTGTAATAACAGGTTCTTAAGAAATACATTATCTTGCTTTCTTTACTGCTTGATTTTACTGCACATACTATCTTATAGCCCTTTTCCCATTCTGCTACAAGTCTTGGAATTACATCAATAGGGTCCTGAAAGTCTGCACATACTGGTATTGTACAATCGCCATCTGTATTAATAATACCATAATATGGAGAATTAAACTGTCCAAAATTCTTAGCATTAAATATTGCCTTAATCTTCTTATTACCCTCACATAACTTTCTTAACTTAACTCTTGTTGTATCAGTTGAGTCGTTATCAATAAATGTTATGTCATAATCATACTGTGGCAGATCCTTTGCAAACATCTCTATCAATGCTTTGCTGAGAGGTATAACATTTTCTTCCTCATTATAACAGGGTACCATAATACTAATCTTCTTCATCTTAATCTCCATTCTTACTTCTTTATTACATCTAAGATATTATAAATTCTGTGTTCTACACCATTCTATTGTCTCTTTTATACCATCTTCAAAAGAATACCTTGGCTCAAATCCAGTGTCTTCTCTTAACGCTGTAATATCTGCACACAAATACATTACCTGTAAAGGACCATATGGAATATCTCCATATCCTATTGTGACATTTTTATTGGCATTTTGTCCTATAATATCAATATATTCTTTTAATGGTCTTGCTTTGCCGCTTCCTATGCAGTATATTCTGCCGTCTGTGCCTTTTTCTCCAAGTAATCTCATTGCTAATGCCGCATCCTTTGAATAAAGGAAATCCCACATCTGCTCACCCTTAGTACAAGATGGCTTTTCTGAATTAAGAAGCTTGTAAATAGTGCTCATAACCATTGTATTCTCACCATCATAAGGACCATATATGCTAAGTATCCTTGTCCATATATGACGCATTCCCTTCTGCTTACAGGCAATTCTTGTCATCTGTCCAGCACATAACTTGGCAATCCCATAACCATTTTCAGGAAATGCAGGAACACTCTCATTCAAAGAGCCTTCATATCTGCCATATTCAGCCTGTGAACCAGCACCTATAAAAGTATCACAGCCAAGTGCAAAAGCAGCTTCAACCGCATCGAGTGCATATTTTACATTAAGATTTTGTCCATACATATTATTTCTGCTGTTGCCAAATGTTCCGTCCCAGCCAAAATGATAGAACACATCAGCTCCCTCTCGAATAAGCTCTGGCAGTTTATTAAGCTCTGACAAATCGCAGTCAACACGCTTTACCATATCACTTGTCTTAATTCTGTCTGCACGTCTTGAACCCGGTCTTACAACAGCAACAACCTCTACTCCGTTAGATACGAGTTCATTAATCAGTGCTAATCCAATAGAACCTGTAGGTCCTGTAATTACCGCTCTTTTCATTAAAATCCCCATTTCTATATACTGGTTTCTATATTTATCCTGATATGGGACAGCAAGACTATCATTACTGATATTTACGCTGTCCCAATAAATGATTATAAATTATCAATTACAGCTATGCAAGATGGTTGCTTTCATATTCTTCCCTGTCAAGGAATGGTGCCATATCATCAACTGCCGCTGATACTATCTTTCCGTCTGGAAGTACCTTTGAACTTGATTTTGGTGCAAAATTCTGGTGCCAGTCTACAACTACCTCACAGAA
>ERZ791603.2053-NODE-2053-length-13453-cov-2.012017_pt1 | contig 13453 bp, 10 predicted proteins | sample MGYA00509966_ERZ791603 | MGnify/ENA primary metagenome ERZ791603 (study PRJEB30046, sample SAMN00791931) | human gut metagenome | study: EMG produced TPA metagenomics assembly of the A metagenome-wide association study of gut microbiota in type 2...
ATGGGCGATTCGCTCAAATTAATATTAAGAGTTTGAGAAATATAAAAGAAAGAGTTTTCTGAATTTCAGAAAACTCTTTTATGGTTTAATATAGTTTAACGAGTTCGGCGAACGGAGCGTACGGGGGCAGCAGATGATTTTTTTTGTTTCGGTTGTTTCTGCTTTTTTACTTTCGCCTCTTTTTGTTTTTTTGCCCGTGAAGAACGAGCGGTGCGGCTTTTCTCTTTCTTTTGTTTGTCATTGTCGAGCGTTTCTCCGTTTTCTTTTGCTTCTTTGGCCGCTTGCTCTTCTTTGGCTTTCGCTATTTCTTCGGGGGAGGGAACCCATAGACTTTCATTAAAGTTTTTCAGTTGTTTTTCTATGCTGTCTTGTGCTTGTTTCCGAATGGAGTCATTGGGATACATTTGCATGAGCGACTGGTTCCGCAGGTTTTGGGTTTTGTAGATTTCCCCTTCGTACATTCGCATTTGGAAGTAATCGTCGTAGTTGTATTGCTGTACGTTGTTTTCGTTGCTCGCCAAGATGTATTGGCGTGCGATGTAGGGGCGTATGTCGTTGTATTTAACCCAGAACATGGGGTATTTGACTGCTTCGCCTCCGAAGTCGCCCGTACGGTGAAGTACCGGGCAGATGGCCTCGATGGACGGTTTTACCTGCGAGGTGCGGCGGTCGAATATCCATTTTTCCAAGATATAGTAGGAGAGCACCTCGTTGGAGGGTATATCGTTTTCCTCTACCGTGAAGCGGGGATTCTTCTCGGAGTATCCTTTTGCCGGGGCATACAGGATATGGAAGCGGTCGAACATTTCTTTTACTTTGATGCGATATTCGTCGGTGAATATTTCTCGTCCGTCGAGGTATTCGTATGCCGGTATCTGGTTGTTTGCCAAAAGTTTCATGACAATTCTGAAAAGATTCTCCTGATTTTCGGTGGACTCTTCGGGATAATAGAGCGGCATGTTTTTCTCTTTGTTCAAGTCGATTTGTCGATAGATTACCCTCATCCACGGAATGTCGGCATCCGATGCATCCTGAGTGTCATAAAGCGATTGAGCCCGGACGCTGAGTTGGTTGTTTGTCTTTTTCGAGTCGTCGGTATCGCTTTTTTTGATTACTTGTGCATGACTCCCTATTGCCGACCATAGCAGGCAGAGGGTCAAACAGCTTTTTATCAGGGTATTCATATTTGCTGAATTATATTTCATATTGGCCTTAGTTTACAATTACTTCGATAGGTGACAGATCGCGTTCTATACCATCGGGGCCGACGGCGCGGACTCTCGATATATAGAACCGTTTTCCTCTCGATAATCTGCGGAACGAATCTTTCTGTCGTTGAGAGAAATTGGCTCCGTCGGAAACTTCGGGAATCGCATTTCCCATAGAGTCGAAAAAGACCGTTTCGAATCGCAGTACCCGATAGGTGACGTTCAATAGGTCGTCGTCGATTGCGGCTTGAATACCGGGCGCAGAAAGCAGTCGTGTTTTGGGGAAAGGTTTCCCTCCTTTGTATTTTTGTTCGTAACCGTTTGCATCTTTATAGGCGATGAATGGCATAGGGTCGGGGAGTTGCCGTACACGGAACTGGGTGTTGGCGACTGTTTGCGCCCGCCCGTCCATTGTGGCGGTTACGGTTATTACCGCGTCTTGTCCTACTTTCGCCGGTTTGGCTATCCAGTTGTCACCTTGACGGGTGAGAGTGCCGTTCGTCATCGTAGCTTGAATGGCGTGATTGGGGATGCCGGGAACCGATATGCTGATAGGGTTACCGATACCTGCATACAGAACGTTCATCAAGGTCGCCGATATGGTCGCACTCGGCTCTACCACGGTGTAGGACGAAGAGAATTCGTGACGGGTCATGGAGCCGTCGCCGCGCGGAACTTCGAGATAGCCTTGAAAATCGAATATGCCGGTGCTTCCACAGACGAATTCATATAAACCGTTGTTCTCGGGAGGGAGTTGTTTCCCGTTGATGTATATGGCCGGTCGCTGGGTCGTATCGATGGCTGCCAGAACGATGTTGGCACTATATTTCCCGCCTCTCATAATGTTTTTCGAATTGGGAATAACGAACGCGTTCAACTGGTTGACACGTACGTCTCCTTCGTCGATGTTATTGATGAGGGTGTGTAGCGCTTCGCTTTCGGCATACCGCACGTCGCTCTGTATTTTCGTCAGAATGGTTACGGCGGCGATTACCGGCATATTTTCGAACAGCGTCGTTTCCCACATGGAGGGGGCTTGGGTTCTGTTGCCCGAGTGAATGGTGGTCGAAAGGTAGTTTTCGATCGCTGCTCTTTTGATGGAGTCGGTCATGAGACTGCCGATGAGATTGCGGTAGTCGTCTATTTCCTTTCTCAATTTCATTCCTTGCTTTTGGGCGGGGGACAACATGATGTATGACGCTGCTTCGAGGTCGTCCTGATGTTCGATATTATTTACATCACCGTCTTTACCGTCGGCTTTCTTGACGATTACGTTTTTCAGGGAGTCGATGTAGTCGTATAAGAGGGCGGTCTGTTTTTTTACTTCCAGCGATTTTTTGTACCACGGTCCTCCTTTTTCGGGATTCTGACTATTGAAGTCGGCCAGTTTTTGGTAGAGGACATCGTTTTGCAGCGAAGCATTCGAAGTAGACCTTTCCAATCCGTCTTCAACTTGCTTGAATCCGTTGAGCACATCGGACGACACGTTGAGGGCCAGCATGGCAGTGAGGACGATATACATGAGGTTTATCATCTTCTGCCGGGGTGTAAGTCTGTTGTTATTCGATGCCATGTGTTATTTTTGTTCGGTGTCGTCTTTCGGTTTTTCGGGCATTTCCACGGGAGCTCCTCCCATGGGTCTGTACATGTTGATGGTCATTGCCGTGATCATCTTTTCGTAAACCGAATTGAGTTGCTGTATATACTGTGTCATTTTTTCGGTTGCTTCGCAATAACGGGAGCTATCGGAAGCGGAGCGTTCGTACATGTCGCGAATGTTTTTCAGCCCGTTGTTTACACGGTCTATATTATCGAGTTGCGAACTGATGCTCTTCAACTGTATCTCATAGATGGTGTTCAGCCCACTAATGTTACGGTTGAGCGTTTCCATACCCGAAACATATCCTTGCGAGGTGTCGGATATTCCTTCGGAGTTTTCCGTGATGTTGCGGTAGGATTGCAAGAGGGTGTTCGATACGGCGGTGAGGCTCTCGGTCGCACTTCTTAATTGTTCCATCTGTTCGGCTATACCGGAGAGTTGGGTGAGGTATTGTTGGGTTGCGTCTGTCAGTTCTGCCATACGCGAGAGTTGATCGGCGGCAGCCGACATTTTTTGAATACTATCGGTGAGGCTTTGCGTGTCGGCGTCGCTTAAATTGAGGCCTTCGGGTATTCCCACAGCTCTTTTGGCATCGGACGGGGTGATATCGGAATAGTTCCCTCCGTTACTACCTCCGCCTTTGCCGTTTCCACCGATAATGACGGTTCCTTTCCCTCCTGAAAATTCGGGCCGGTCTTCGGGGTTTTTACTATTTAGTACGGGAAAAACTTCTTCCCAATGATATGAGTGTCGAAGGCGGATAGAATGAACATGAGCACTTCTGTTCCCATACCGATAGAAAGCAAGAGACTGCCTCCGGGGAGGTGCAGGATTTTGAACAGAGCACCCCAGATTACAATCGCAGCACCTATACTGTATGCGAAATTGAAAAATCGTTGTCCTTTATCGCTGGATAAGAACTTTTCAATACTGTTTTTATATCTTTTGTATTTTCCCATGATCCTTGATGATTGGTTTTATCGGGTTTTGATATTATCTTTTTGCTTTTGCGAATCCGATTTGAGAGCGAACGCAACGGAATCCGATATAGGATCGTTGTTCGTTTTGGTATTCCCACATGCGGATATCGGAACGAATGAAGTTGGAAACGTCTTTCCACGAACCGCCCCGGACTACTTTGCGTTTCATGCGGTAGGGGTCTTCTTTGGCCGCATTATATTTGTATTCGGGGTTAAGGTCGCTGGTGTTTTGCGATACGGCTTCGGTATAGGCTGTCGAAGTCCATTCCGATACGTTACCGGCCATGTCGTATAATCCGAACTCGTTCGGGGAATAGGAGCCTACCGGTGAAGTGATGAGGTTTCCGTCTTTCACGTAATTCCCGTCATCGGGCTTGAAGTTGGCATAGAAACACCCTTTTTCGGCCATAGGCAGGTTACCCGTCCACGGGAATTTATTTTCGTTTTTCCCGGCTCTTGCCGCATATTCCCATTCGGCTTCGGTGGGAAGTCTGTACGGTTCGATAACAACGGCGTTACGTCCCACCGAACCTTTCAAGAGCGCGGTACGCCAAGCGCAGAATGCGTTTGCTTGTTCCCACGAAACTCCTACGACCGGATAGTCGTTATAGCCGGCATGGGAGAAATAGAGTCTCACGTATGGCTCGTTGTAGGCATTCTCGAAATCGTTTACCCATACGGTGGTATCGGGGTAGATATTGACGATGTAGGTATTGAGGAAGTCAAACTCGCTGCCTAATGGCCGTGTGATGGTTTCGCTAATGATACTGCCGTCTTCGTCGATATATGCGGTATCTTTGGATATCATTACGATTTCATCGTAGTCGGGGGTATGGTCGGTGTTGAGGTCACGGCGTGCCGGGTCGAGACGATTCTTCCGTTTGGATGCCTCGGTGTGGTCGAAGATCTCGTAGCGGTAGTTCATTTGGGCGGCATCGAGTTGGCGCTCTCCCGTAATGGGGTTGATTCTGTACACGCTTTCGATGGCACGAGCTTCGTCTTCATTGGGATTTCTCCACGGAATGGCTTTATCCCAATTCAACCGAGGCTTGATGGGGTTTCCCTCCCGGTCTTCTTCGATTTTGAACACTTCGTTACCTCCATAGGCGGGATCGGCGAGGCGTTCCCGAATGATAGAGTCGCGTACCCAGAATACAAATTGTTTGTATTTTGAGTTGGTGATTTCCGTTTCGTCCATCCAGAAGGCATCGATAGAGACAGCCCTCGGTTCTTGTTGTGTTCCCCAAATACTGTCCTTCTCGGCCGGTCCCATTTTATAGGATCCACGAGAAATGAGAACCATACCGTAGGGTGTAGGCTCATTCCATGCCGTACCTCCGACACCTGTAACTTCACCGCTATGACGCGACGAAGGTGCGCATGCTGCGACGAGAATGGCAAGGGTGATATACACGATTATCTTTTTCATAGGCTACATTATGCGTATGCTTTTGTGTTTATTTTTATTTTTATCGGACAGGTCGAGTTTCAAACTGTATCCGAGAAATACTTCGTGGCTTCCGCTACTGGCTTTTACAATGGCCGATACCGGGTAGTCGTAGGCATATCCCGCTATAAAGTTTTTATATTCCGCACCTATCACAAATATACATGCGTCTTTCCAGCGATATGAAAGGCCTCCCCAGAACAGTTTGTTGTATTTTACACGGCAGGATAACTCGTACTGCGTGATGTTGAGGTTGCTTTTCACCATCATGGAGGGCTGCACTTCATATAACGTGTTTTTAATGGGAATATTGCTCCCAGCGATAAAATAATAGGATCTGCCGATGTATGTTTCGTATTTGTCTTCAAAGGTGATCGATGGCTCGTTGAGGTGTGAGACCGAAATTCCCGCATAGAACCACGGGTGGGTGTACCATGCCCCGAAAGACATATCGAACGACATGCCTTGTAACTCGGTAGTGGGGATTCCGTCGTCGGTGGCTTGATGGTAATCGCTCGTGGGTATGCTGACTTGTGTGCCGTCGAAACGTTCGTCGAGCATTCCCAGTTGTATGCCGAGGCTGAGTACTCCTTTCCATAATTTGATTTTGAAGGCATATTGCGCTCCTAAAATCAGATGGGAGTATAGCCCTTCGGTTTCGGAAGTGACGACCAGTCCTACTCCGTGGTTCTGTTTCAAGAATTTGAAAGGCATGTCGCCTGTTACGAAATAGGTTTGAGGGGCTCCCGGCATACCTATCCATTGTTGCCGGGTGGAGGTGAGTATGTTGAGTTTGTCGGAACTTCCCGCCGCTGCCGGATTGTAATAGCCGGGCAGAGCCCAGTATTGGCTGAACTGCGTATCGATCTGAGCCTTTGCTGTGGCAAAGACCAAACAACACAGGGTTAGAATAACGATTCTTACAATCTGCATACTCTCTTTTCCAGACTTTTCGGGGGGTGCACACCGAAGTCCGGATATTTATAATAACTGAAAATAGCCTTTAAAATTGTTTGACACAACTGTTTTCGGATGCGAAATTACGAAAAGAGAAAATATATGAGTGCTTTTTCGCTCCGAAAAATGCGAGACTAGTCCCGCAGAGCTTATCTTGTTCACAAAAAGATAAGCTCGATCGAGTTTTTTGCTTTCGACTTTTTGTATCTTTGGATAAGATAGGCTGCGGTTCGGTATTGTCAAATTGAAAACTATGTTTTCATTTGCCACTACACTCACCTTTCGCTATCTTTGTACATGTGAAGATAGGATTGTAGTTCGGTATAGTCAAATCGGAAACGGGATTTCTGTTTGTCTCTGCACTCACCTTTCACTATCTTTGTGGAGCAGAAGGTTATCGACTTTCACTTAGCTGATGGAGGAGAATTTGAAGAGAAAGACGACGAAGGCGCTCGTGTGGAGCACGGCCGACAAGTTGGGACAGCAGTTGTTCTATCTTGTCGCTGGTATTATTCTCGCTCGTCAACTTTCTCCTGAGGATTATGGCAAGGTGGGGGTTCTCACGATATTTATCGCCTTGTCGGGGATATTGATCGACAGCGGTTTCTCTTCGGCTTTGATTCGGAAAAAGGAGGCTACTCAGGCCGATTACAGCACGGTGTTTTATGTGAATGTGGCGATCAGTTGCGTGCTGTATGGATTGTTGTATGCAGCAGCACCTTATATAGCGGTGTTTTTTAAGGTCCCTGATTTGATATATATCTGCCGGATTTTGTTTCTCGTGATTCCGTTGAATGCACTTTCCCTTATACAACAGACTTTGTTGTTGAAGCATTTCAAGCTCTTTGTGAGCGCTCGTGTCAATTTGTGGTCGTTGGGTATCGCTTCGGTCGTCGCCATTGTGATGGCTTACGGCGGTATGGGAGTCTGGTCGTTGGTGGCTCAGACGCTCGGCCTCTCGCTTTTCAGGGCTGTTTTTTTCTGGGTGTTTAACGACTGGCGTCCCCGATGGATATTTCGCATGGCTTCGTTGCGGGAGTTTTTCGGATATAGTTCCAACTTGGTCGTTTCGGGTATTATCAACAATGTGTTTAACAAGATATATCCCATTATCATCGGTAAGTTTTATGGTATGACGCAGACCGGTTACTATACTCAGGCCGACAAGTATCAGGATATAGCTTCTTCGCTTATCAGCAATATATTCCGTTCGGTCGCTTTCCCTGTTTTCTCGAAGGTGCAAGACGATTTGCAACGGTTGAAACGGATTTGCCGGAAGAATGTACGAGCCATCGCATTTTTCATTTTTCCTATCATGCTGTTGATGGTCGTCGTTTCGTATCCGCTCATATCGATCATGTTGAAAGAGCAATGGGTTCCGTCCGTGCCGTATTTCCGCCTGCTTTGTTTTTCGGGAATATGCTCTCCGTTTATTATTTTGTTTTTCGATTTGTTCAATAGTCTGGGCTATTCCCGGCTGAATTTACAACTGGAAATCGGGAAAAAGATTTATTTGTTTGCGGGTATCGCTTTGTTTTATTCTTCGGGCATTTTGTGGCTGATAGGGTGGTGGATTTCTTATTCGGTGTTGTCTCTGGCGGCTTCGATCTTTTTTGCCCGTCGCTTTCTCGGATATGGTTTCGGGGGGTATGTGAAAGATATTTTTCCGTATTTTATCTTGGCGTTGGCGTCGGCGATACTTTCGTGCGGCGTTTATCTGCTTTTGCCGAGCGATTTGTGGCGGTTGTGTCTTGTCCCGGTCGTTTATGTCGTTTTGTATTTGGGCGGAGCATACATGTTGAAATTGGAGATGTTGCGGGAGATGCTGTCGATGTTGAAGAGTCGTGTGAAGAGAGGAGGTGAATCGTGAACGAGGTAGCAGTTGCTCGACCGAGGGTCTTGACGGTGATCGTTTCGTATAATTTCGAGCCGTGGATCGAACGATGTCTGAGTAGTATTCGGGATTCGGATTACCCTTCGGACCTTGTGGTAATCGATAATGCTTCGACCGACCGGACGGTGTCGATCATCGCCGAGAGGTATCGATGGATTCGTCTTGTGCGGAGTAGGAAAAATCTCGGATTCGGGCAAGCGAATAACATCGGCATGAGAATGGCGTTGGAGGAGGATTACGATTATGTGTTTCTCGTGAATCAGGATGCGTGGATAGAACCGAATACGGTGGGGACTTTGGTGGGGTTGGCAGAAAAATATCCCGATTACGGAGTGCTTTCGCCGGTGCATCTTGACGGGAAGGGGGAGCACCTCGACGGTTCGTTCGCCAAGTATGTGGGGGGAGCATCGGCGGTTTCATCGAAAAAATCGGATATCGTCGAAGCGGCTTTCGTTAATGCTGCTTTCTGGTTTATCCCGGTGTCGGCGTTGAAAAAGGTGGGAGGTTTTTCGCCGTTGTTTTTTCATTATGGCGAAGATGTGGACTATATTCACCGAATGCGATTCTATGGTTATCGGGTGGGATACACTCCGTTGACTTCGGGGTGTCATGACCGGCAGAATCGACCGATTACCCGCCAGACACAAATGAAATTGGATAGGGTTTATTATTTGTCGGTTGTTTCGGATTTAAATTCGGGAATGGCTAAGTGTCTGTGGGGGGGGGTATTAGCTCCTTTGAAACCGGGCGTGCTCGCTTTATTGCGGGGAAGATTCAAAGAATTTTGTTTTTATACAGGCACAAGTGTCCGGCTTTTGTGTCGATACCCTTCTATTGCAGAAATCAAGCGATTTTGCAAACAGGGAAGACCTGTGTTTTTGGAAAATGTTCATTCAAAAATTAAACCGATATGGAGTTAGCCCCGATTGTTTTATTCGTTTATAATCGTCCTGAACATACGCGCGCTTGTCTGGAATATTTGGAGCGGAACGAGCTGGCGGCGGAAAGCGAATTGTATGTTTTCGCCGACGGCGCGAAGTCGGGCAGCGAGGAGGCGGTGGCCGCCGTGCGTCGGGTGATTGCTGAACCGTGGAAATTCAAACGGTTGAATGTCGTGGAGCGACCGGAGAACAAGGGGCTGGCAGCCAATGTGATTGCGGGGGTGACTTCGGTTTTGGAGACGCACGACCGGGTGATCGTCTTGGAAGATGATTTGATTGTTTCTCCTTATTTTCTGCGTTTTATGAACGAGGCACTTGAAGTTTATAAAGATACGGAGGAGGTTTGCCATGTGACTTGCCACATGCTCGACCATAAAGGAGAGTTGCCCGATACGTTTTTGATACGCTGGTGTAACAGTTGGGGGTGGGGAACTTGGAGCCGTGCATGGCAATATTTCGAGTCGGACGGTAGAAAATCGTTGCGGGAAATCGAACGACGGGATTTGTGTAGGCAATTCGATTTGGACGGAGGTTTCCACTTTACCCAGATGTTGCGCGACCAAATCGAGGGTCGGAATAACTCGTGGTTCATACGGTGGTATGCATCGCTGTTTCTGCGTGACAAGTTGATGTTGGGCACGGGCCGTTCGTTGGTCGATAATGCGGGATTCGACGGAAGTGGAACGCATTGCAATACTATGCAGCTTTGCACGCAGACTTTGTCGATGAATCCGATAGCGGTAGTTCCCATTTCTCCGGTAAAAGAGAACTTACTCGCCCGAAAAGTATATTCTCGAACCTATCGTTATAATTATTCGTACAGGCATAAATTGAAAGTATTCATCGGGAATCTGTGGATTCGTGTATTCAATCGTAAAAAGAGATGATATTATGAGGGATTTGACTCGTTTAGCCAGTCGTATCGTTATGTTTTTCATGCAGTTTTATTATCGACTGGCTCGTCATTCGAGGGTTTCGTACAAGGCTTATATCGACGGTCGTACCCGATTGGCCGGATATAATACCATACAGGACAATGTTTTGTTGGCCGGCGCCCGTATCGGCCGGGGCACTTATATTTGCCGAGGGAGCAATTTCACCGATGCAGAGGTCGGTGCGTTTTGTTCGATCGGTCGGAATGTCCGTATCGTCAACGGACAGCATCCGACCCGCACCTTCGTATCTACTCACCCGGCTTTTTTCTCTCCCAACGGGCAACCGGGGTTTTCGTTTGTCCGGGAAAAACGGTATGAGGACTGTCGGTATCTCGATCGGGAACGACGAGTGAGCGTAGAGGTGGGAGCCGATGTGTGGATTGGGAACAACGTGTCGTTGATGTCGGGGACCCGAATCGGTACGGGGGCGGTGATCGCTACCGGAGCCGTGGTGGTGAGCGATGTGGCGCCTTATGCGATTGTGGGTGGTGTACCTGCCCGGGAAATCAGGAAACGGTTCGATGATAAGCAGATTGCTTATCTGTTGGCTTCGCGATGGTGGGAACGTCCGTTCGATGAACTTCGGAAAGAGGCGGACAGTTTCTCGGATATCGGATTGTTCATGAAAAACGGATTGTAATGGGACGGCCGCTTTTTTCGATTATTACGATTACGTTTAACGCTGCTGGGACTTTGCCGGCTACGTTGAGAAGCGTGGAACGACAGACGTTTACCGACTATGAGTATTTGATCGTGGACGGTGCGTCGACCGACGGTACGATTGCGATTGCGCAGCACTCGGCAGCGGTCTCGTCGGTGACGAGCGAACCGGACAAGGGTTTATACGATGCGATGAACAAGGGCTTGCGTAAAGCACGAGGGTGTTATCTCGTTTTTCTGAATGCCGGCGATGCGTTTCACGAACCCGATACGTTGCAGAAAATCGCCGATTCCATCGAAAAAACCGACCCCGATATTGTCTATGGAGAGACGGCGTTGGTCGATTCGGAAAGACGTTTTATATCTATGCGAAGGTTACAGGCTCCCGAAAGGTTATCGGTGAAGAGTTTTCGCATGGGGATGCTGGTGTGCCATCAGGCGTTTATCGTTCGCCGGGAGATTGCGCCGGAATATGATTTGCGGTATCGTTTTTCCGCCGACTTCGATTGGTGTATCCGGTGCATGCAAATGGCGAAAACGATAACTCATACACACGAGGTGCTTATCGATTATTTGAACGAGGGGGTCACTACCGCCAACCGAAAGGCTTCGTTGCGGGAGAGATACGAGATTATGTGCCGATATTACGGGACTTTACCGACGTTCTTGCGTCATTTGTGGTTTGCCGTGCGGTTCGCTTTCGCTCGTTTTTCGGGACGGGAGTAGACGGTATGTTTAAAATCTGTAATCTTCTTTGCCTACATTTAACCCCCTCGTCCTGCGGACACTCCCCCTATATTCTCTTACGGCAACACAGGGGGAGAGGGCTAAAATGCATTTCGAACATATTTAAACTTCTCCCCTGCCGTGTCCAGTGGCATTGCGGGGTGTGGCGCAGCCATAGGGGAGGTGGCACGTAGTGGCGGAGGGGTTGAATGAATGGGTCTTTAAACTATCCTAAGAAGTTGTCTTGTGGGCAGGTTTCATGAGTCTATGCCGTAAAAAGTATAATTCGAGGTATTTCGTTCGGTGGGAAATTTGTATCTTTGCAGTATGCGAATATAGATTGCACCTCGGTATAACCAAGTAAATTTGTTTCTACTCTCGGCTTGCACTATCTTTGCACTCTGCAAAAAAATGAGTTGTATTCCAGAGGTTACGGTAGACCGGTCTCGATCGATGCAGAGCCTCTTTAATTCAAATGATTCGATAGAAAATAATACGATATATGGAGAAGAATTTCAAACGTACATTGGTTACCACCGCTTTGCCTTATGCCAACGGCCCTGTGCATATAGGCCATTTGGCGGGAGTATATGTCCCGGCAGATATTTATACCCGGTATCTGCGGTTGAAAGGCGAAGATGTGATCATGATCGGCGGTAGCGACGAGCATGGCGTGCCTATCACGATTAAGGCGAAGGTCGAAGGAGTGACCCCGCAGGATATCGTGGACCGTTATCACCATATTATTAAAAAGTCGTTCGAGGAGTTCGGAATCTCTTTCGATATTTACTCTCGCACGACTTCCAAGATTCATAGTGAAATGGCTTCCGATTTCTTTCGGAAGTTGTACGATAAAGGCGAATTTATCGAGAAAACCTCGATGCAATATTACGACGAGGAGGCTAACCAGTTCCTCGCAGACCGGTATATTACCGGGACTTGTCCGCACTGTGGCAACGAACATGCCTATGGCGACCAATGCGAGGCTTGCGGCACATCGTTGAATGCGACCGATTTGATTAATCCCAAATCGGCCATTACGGGAAATCAGCCTGTTTTGCGGGAGACAAAGCACTGGTATCTGCCTCTCGACAAGTGGGAGCCGTTCTTGCGCCAATGGATTTTGGAAGAGCATAAGGAATGGAAACCGAATGTGTATGGACAATGCAAATCGTGGCTCGACATGGGGTTACAACCTCGCGCGGTGAGCCGTGACCTCGATTGGGGGGTTCCCGTACCGGTGGAAGGCGCCGAAGGTAAGGTGTTGTATGTGTGGTTCGATGCTCCTATCGGGTATATCTCGAATACCAAAGAGTTGCTTCCCGACAAATGGGAACTGTATTGGAAAGACAAGGATACGAAAATGGTCCACTTTATCGGCAAGGACAACATCGTATTCCACTGCATTGTTTTCCCTGCGATGCTGAAAGCCGAGGGGAGTTATATTTTGCCGGATAATGTGCCGGCCAACGAGTTCTTGAATTTGGAGGGTGATAAGATTTCCACTTCGAGAAACTGGGCGGTGTGGTTACACGAGTATCTCGAAGAGTTCCCCGGCAAACAGGACGTGCTGCGTTATGTGCTCACGGCCAACGCTCCCGAGACGAAGGACAACGATTTCACTTGGAAAGATTTCCAAGCGCGTAATAATAATGAATTGGTGGCTATTCTCGGCAATTTCGTGAATCGAGCTTTGGTGCTGACTCATAAATATTTCGACGGGAAAGTACCGGCTGCGGGTGAATTGACCGACTATGACCGGGAAACATTGAAGGAGTTTGCCGATGTGAAAGCCGAGGTGGAGAATTACCTCGACCATTACCGTTTTCGCGATGCCTTGAAGGAGGCGATGAATCTGGCTCGTATCGGGAACAAGTATCTTGCCGATACCGAACCGTGGAAGCTGGCGAAAACCGATATGGACAGGGTGGCGACGATATTGAACCTTTCGTTGCAGATTACGGCCAATCTGGCTATCGCTTTCGAACCATTCCTACCTTTCTCTGCCGAGAAGCTGCGGGGAATGTTGCATTTGGGACATTGTGACTGGAATATGCTGGGACGTACCGATATTTTGCCTGCCGGAGCCGAGTTGGGTAAGTCCG
>ERZ791603.2056-NODE-2056-length-13445-cov-2.879761_pt1 | contig 13445 bp, 17 predicted proteins | sample MGYA00509966_ERZ791603 | MGnify/ENA primary metagenome ERZ791603 (study PRJEB30046, sample SAMN00791931) | human gut metagenome | study: EMG produced TPA metagenomics assembly of the A metagenome-wide association study of gut microbiota in type 2...
TAAAATATGTGCTGCCACGGCGTCGCCAGTAAGTGTTCACCGTCGGCGGGTAAGGTAAAACCAAATCTATGAGCATCAGTCACCTCTTTTACCCAAGCACGCCAGTTGCAAAGGCGTGATCAAGAAAACGAAAAATTAAATCAACCTGAGAACCATGCTTTTCTTCGAACGCCAGAGGATCCGCATGAAGCTCGTTGTGATGCTCCCGACACAGCGGTAGCGTGAAAATATCGTGAGATTTTGTCCCCATTCCGCCCTGACCATGACCAATCAGGTGATGGGGATCGTCGGCTGGCTTACCACAACACGCACACGGCTGTGTCTTCACCCAGCGTTTGTATTTCTCGTTAACCCAGCGGCGACGTTTAGGTCGTTTCATGAAAGATTCCGGAGACTCAGGATCAACGGCAATGCTGACCACCGTCTTTTCCTGTGGTGGGTTCTGTTGCTGGTGGGCGTGAGGCAGCGGCGCAAGATTTTTTGTGCGCTGTTTCAGTATGCTGGTGGCGGTCTGCTCTCCCGGTACGATGTCGCTTTCGCGGTACACCGAGCAGATTTTTTCCGCTGGTAATCCCAGCGAACGACGCGATACAGCCTCAGGTAGTGCATCCACCACCTGATTGCAGACCGCCCACCAGGATAATTCAGCCAAAGATAATTCCCGCTCCTGCGTACCGCTTATTGCGTGACGGATGACGTCAATCACCCATGCTGTCAGATTTTGTTGAGCAAGCAGCTCCAGTGATTCCGATGTCTGGTCACGCAGTTGGTTGTCGCAGTGCCAACACAACACCATTGCGCCGGTACCATAACGGTGAATGACTGTTTCAGTGTGATGGTAATCTCCATTAGGCCACTGGCAGGATGTAACATGACGTAATAGCCAGTCAGACAATGCGCCAACGCCGCCAGCAGCACGAATCACCCGTTCGTTACTAAAAAACGGCAGCAATGTTTTGTCTTCCGCCAGCGGCTGGCCAACGGCAGGAACGACTCCGGATGGCAGATTACGCATGCTTTTTGGTTCCGGTTCCACCAGCACTCGAGGATTATGAAATATCTGTATGGATTCACGGCCCGGCTTAAGGACCACCAGCCCAAGCTCAGGCACCAGAACAGGTCTAAGTAATACCCGCACGTTACCTCCAGATCCGTTGCTGGAAAGTGCGGGACGCACGTGGTGGGCGTTCGGAGTAAGGCAATCTGACTGAGATTATCCAGTGACGGTAGTCGAGACTAAGGGCTTTCTTAACCTCGTATCCGCGCCTGCGGTAACACTGAATTATCCATTCAGCCTGCTCTTCAGTGCATGGAGGGTGTTGGAACCATTCAGACTTGAATGCGTGAGAATACCGCTCGTGCGTGCAGGCAAGAACGGGCGAATTATCAGAATTGTAATATTTTACGTTGCGTGCCATCGGTTTTCTCCGGTGGCACGGTGTTACTCAGCGGGAGTTCAGCCCCGCGCAAGATTGTAGATGAGTTTATTCTTCTGCAAAAGCTGAAAAGCCTGCTTTTATTCCGATCTCTTTCAGTGCCTGTAATGAAGTGACAAACTCACCTTCGCGCAAGATAAATCCGTCTGTCACTCGACCATCCACAAAATTAATTAACGCAGCCCCATTCTTTCGCAAACACATAATGCGGTAATGACTAACAAGATTTCCATTTTCAACGCACACCGCATAGAGGCCATCTTCACAAAAAATTTTACGCAGTTCTTCGATGTTCATCATCAGAATCCTTCCGGATAATTAGCTCTCCCCTTTAAGGGACCATCCCTCTTATCCCTGCGCGCTACTTAAGTATTTTTGATTCTATTCCGGCACCGTCCAGAACTTCAAACGCGTTGAAAATAAAAACAAAAACCCGCCGAAGCGGGTTAAGTGCGGGTGCGTTGAGGATGCCTGCCACATCAGAGGTGGCGAGGGATTTCTCCCTCGCCGGGTCTCTTACTCCTCAGGTTCGTAAGCTGTGAAGACAGCGACCTCCGTCTGGCCGGTTCGGATTCGTACCTCGCAGAGGTCTTTCCTCGTTACCAGTGCCGTCACAATGACGGTTAAACAGATGACGATCAGGGCGATTAACATCGCCTTTTGCTGCTTCATAGCCTGCTTCTCCTTGCCTTTCGGCACGTAAGAGGCTAACCTACATGTGTCTAGCATGAAATTGGCCTCAGATTAATGTTAAGCGTCTTGCCGGACGCGTAATGTTAACTGGGGCTTTTCTCTATCTGCCTTTTGGTGTTCATGCCTGAGACAGATAGCCTCAAGCACCCGCAGGCATTCTACTTAACTCCCGTTACATCGCCAATATGAAATCAATCAGGAAGATGATCCATAAGAGCAATAGCAAGACCATAGATTGCCATCACAACCGCAATAGCCAGTGTAGATTTCGTAACCAACACAACAAACCGTCACCACCAGCACTTCCTTAAATGCGCTAAGTCAGACGCCAGCCAACATTTTAGTCCGCTGTGAGCGAACAGCGGAAGTTGGCATTTGCCATAACCGCAGGGATGTAAAACTAACATTGACGTGTAATAATCAACTGGGAGCAGGTCAGGATTGCCTAACACTGTGGGGGGGGCGACGGTCGAGTTGACGGATCACAAGGGAAAACTGCTGGCCAATAGTGACAATGTGGCCAGCCCTTTGCGCAAGGTGTGCAATAAATCCTAGGCGGATATGCCAAGCGCAGAAAAAAACTCTAGGGATAAGTTACTTGGTCGCAGCGGTTGGTCTTCCAACAAATAGATTGATACCGCTCTTTCGAAACTTACTGCTGTCAAATACGGAGACCGCGAACACCTCCGCAATGTGTTTGATCTGTTCAGGGCTGAAGTTATCGTTAATGTACTTCGGACCGTAGGCGGAGTTTCCAACGTAGTTGAGCACGATGTTTGAAAGACCAATCTTCAGCGCTTCATCCTCCAGCTTGAGTAGTCGTTCTATCGACGCCTTGAAACTCTGGTTACCCTTAGAGAAGGTGAAGATGACATGGGTTTTATCGCCCTCCGGAAAAACGTTGAGCATCACGTTCTTTTTTTCAGCATTGCTCGCTGCGCTTGATCGAGCCATTCGCTGCCCCTCTTGCTTAGATATGATCCGACTGCCATCATGGTCGAAGTATGGGATAAACGACGCGCAGCATGCTACAGGGAAAGCACCGTCGAGGACATGGTAGACGTGCTCGAATCCCAACGGCTCCTCGCGTTCGATAGTGTCTGTCAACTCGTCGCAGATTTGCTGCAGTTCAGAAATGTTGTGTTCGCACTGCATGTGCTGTACCCGAATTTGATGGTTTTTCTCTCCTTGCAACATGGCTTCGCGAATGAAGTCAGGGACCTCGTATTTGCCTGACTTGATCTGCGGTAGCATCATCTGGTAGTGCGCTGGAAAGTCATCAACGTTTAACTTGTCACCCAGCAGAACTTCGCACAAAGCCTTTAACTCAAGGTTGGAGTGTAATTCCTTGGCTGCAGCCCGATAGGCGTAGATGTTCAGCTGCTTGTTCGTTGCACTGAACGCTACATCTTCAATCGGTTGGAATATGGCTTTGTCGTGGCCGCCGCAGAATCCGGTGAAGGTGCTGAATTTTTTGATTCCTTGTAGCTTAAATTCCGGCTGCATAGATTGCATGTTCTCTGCCGGCACTAAGCCAAGGTGATATATTTTCCCCTCGTTTTCTCCGCTTATATCTGCGATAGATTCAAGTATTTTTCCCCGTTGGATAGAGTGGGCGTGGATAATTTTCCCAGAACACTTAAGTTTATCGTCGCCGGCTCGCAAGCATGCTTTTATGCTGGCTTTTTTTTGGTTTTGGCTCAAAAGTTTGTTGAACTCGATCTGCTCTGGATTCACTAAGATTTTCCTCAAACAAGGTTGGCAAGCCCCGGGCTTGCATTATTTGGACCTTCATGGGCCCCCTATGCGCCCCCTGTATGAAAGGATGGCTAGATTCTGGTCGGCGCAATACTCTGAAGATTTTTGCACAAGGCAATGCCGTAGGCATTTGCAAGGTTGGCAATCTGCATTCCTATGGATTTCCGAAGTGCTGACAGTGCGTCATTGAAATGGAGCCACTCAGGATTACCTGAACTACATCGTAATGTTCTAAGGTCGACTGACTTCATCGCGTCGAAGAAAATCAGAATCGTCTTGGTTAGCGACAGCAGTATTTCATCAAGAGCTGTTCCGTCGAGGAGATTCCCCCGAATAGTGGTGAATCGTCGACGAAGTTCATCAAGCGACTGTCGTACGTGGTCGGGACATTCGGCATCGCATGTGGCCCATATCGAACGACGGTCCGTCATTGCAGAGACGATTTCCTTCGCTATCTGCGGTTCCATGCGCCCAGATTGAAGCAAGGCAAGGCTGCGTGAATATCCTTCGGTGCGAACCTCTGACACCATATTCTCGTGGTCTCGCTTCCACTTGCGAAGCAAGTCCGCGTCGTAAGCACAGTCGTCACCATCGACAATGACTCCGCACTCCCGACAAAGCCACAGACCGTTATCTATGGACGTTCGTTCTGCGACGGTCTGCGAGGCCTTGTAGCGTGGTCCCAGTTCGGAGGCCGCATGGATATGTGCAGCGTGACCCGAAATCAAAGCTTTGTTTGGGTCGGAGTGCGGCCCAATCGTGAGCTTGAGACAACGCGGATTGGAGCAAAAATGTGCAGCCCGACGGGCAAGCGCTAATTTCGTGGCTGCTTTGAAGTCATCCCTCTTGGTCACTCCCAACCTCTCTGTTTGATATGAATTATTTTCCTTAAATATTATCGCGTCGTAGGAGCGAAAGCACTGACCAATGCACTAAAACTCGATCGCGCCGGAGCCTTTAGTGTTCGATTCTCAATAGACGCTGCTGCATAAATCTGTGTGCTCAAGCCAGTAGGTTTTTGCATGAGTCAGCCCAACAGTAGTTCCAAACCACGTTATCTATCCAGGCTGGTTCTGCTATAACGCGTCTTTGAAGACTCGGAACAATCCTGTTCGCACACAACTTGGAGTAGCGGCCTTTTAGCAGCATGAGCACAACGAAACTTGCTTACCATTGCGATCAGCTCTGCTGAATCTCCGATCTTGGCAGGGCAGCGGTCACTCAATCCATGGAGAGGTCAATGATTGGTAAGAGCTACAGTGGCCACCTATCCGCCAAAACTGGAGGCTGCAGTCAATTGACCTGCTCCTCATAAATTAACATATCTCAATGTTATCAATGTCTGCTCCTGGCACAAAACAGACAACCATGCTAGTTCTAATCCTGTGCCACAAAACGTCAATTCACATCAAAATTAATAATCTTTAATTTCGCCCTCTCCTCTTCTCGAGAATTTTCCCGATAAAACGCCAGCACGCACTGCATAGTTTCGCTCTGACGGTACTCTCGGCAAATTATGTTCTGTCGCCTGTTGTAACGGCGTATTTCGCCATCTGGCAATGAATAAATCAGGTCAGGGTCGCTCTTCTTTTTCACTGCTGCTCTCGACATTTTTTTGCAGGCTTTTATCCAGTCCTTACGCGCCTGTTCAGACGGGAATAACCCGTAACCAGAGTTGTATACATCGCCACCGGCAACCAGCTCTCTGGCAAGAACACTCATCAGATATCTTGTCGCCCCAGTTTTCGCTTCCAGTTGCCGTAACGTCTCGCGCCCGCTCTGGCGTACCAGCTCAACAACCTGCCCCTTAATTTTTTCCCGCTCTTCTTGTGTAAATACTTTTGCCATGAGCGCCTCCGGCAATCACTTTTCCGACACAATACGACTGGAGGAATCGACAATCTGTCGGACAATATCCCGGTGCTTGTTCAGCTCCCGCAGCGCGGCGCAGACACGCTCCCACTTCTGGACATGATTTTTCGCCCGACGCAGTTCGCGGTTTGCCATATGCAGCGATGGTAAAATCAGGTCATCCGCCCGCGTTTCGGTAAACGATGGCAGCGACTGCACAATGTCCGCCACAGTATCTGTTTTAATTTCTTCCTGTGTTGCCGCTTCCTGTACTGGTAACGCAACACCTGCTGGCTGAGGAAAGGCTTTACCATCAGTTTCCGTTACCGATGCGGCTTTCGGCTCTGCTGGTAAATTATCGTCCGGCATGCAGTAACGAAATTTACCGTTCTGATTTACGCGAATCAGGCGTCCTTTGCTGATTGCCATAGCCAGCGTTGAGGCCACTTTGCGTGATGTGGTATCGAACAATGTAGCCAGTTCATCCGCCGTTTGTGGGCCACGTTGTTTAATCGTCGCGGTTAAATCGCACTCTGAGATTTTCGCTACTGTTGCTGTGGTGGTTTCTTCCGGCAGTTCAGCCTGCACAGACTGTTCCTGCTGAACGTTGTTATCAGTCGCACGCCAGATGTATGCGTTTTTATCAACAAAACCGGTATTTTTCAGTTCCCACAGCTCGTTCAGCACTTCTTCACGACTGATACCAAGTCGCGCAGCCAGCTCTACCGACGTGGCTTTTCCCATCGCTTTCAGTGCGTCAAAAACAGTCTCCATAAATTTCCTCCCGGTAAAAATTACTTCTCAACTCAAACAAACCCAGCCGCTTTCCGGCGTTCATATTCCTGTTTCAGCAACTCAATTGGCGTTGGTCCCGCAGGACGTTTGGGTGCTGCCAGTTGCCGCCGGACGGGCGGAACACTGAGGCCATGACCAACATGCTTTGCCCATTTCGTCAGTTGCCGTTCTGCAAGCCGTTTTAACTCCCCTTCGGTCATCTGGCGTTCAATCCCCTTTGAACGCATCTCGAGGCAAATGTGATACAGCACGGGCTGAGACCACGGGTATTTATCGCTCCCGTCGTATCGCCAGGACTCGTTGCGCCAGCGGCGGTATTCCTCCATCACAGCATCCACCGTCAGACCAAATGGATTGGCCCCGCTTTCCGAAATCAGCGCCACAAACTCAGCCAGGTCAGGAGGCCATGTTTCACCCGCCCGGCAACGGTCCATGCACTGGCGGCAGACCTGCCGGATTTGCTGCTCAGTCATCGCGCCAATCTGTGCAGTCCAGAGCTTCGAAGGTGCGGCCCCGTTCTTCTGGGTCCAGCGGTTTGAATAAACCTCCCCCATGAGTTCCCACAGCTTCCACGCCGTTTCCGTCGCTGATAAATCCGTTTTCACGTTCCCACTGCTCACGTGCTGCCCGAATTTCCTGAACTGCCCGTGATGCGGTGCCACCTGGTGCTGCTGCATGGTTCACCCCTTTGCTGACTGGTTTAACCTGCGCCCTGACGTGATTTACGTGACGGGCGAATTTCTGCTCCCACTGAACCTGCGTGAAAACTTTCCCCTCCGCTGCCCAGTAGTCCCTGAAAGCGGCAAGTTCAGCAGGTGTAAATTCTGGCTCTGGCAAAGCCATCCCCCACAACGCAGCCCGTCGCCGAAAATCCCGCGACGGATGCCAGCTATCGGTCATCGGAATTTTTCCGATGGGTTCGCTCAGGCCATCCAGGAATACAGGGGGCGTTGCCTGTAACGACAAAACATCCTGCTCACTGGTCGGAGCACTCTCGCGTGCGTTATGTGTGGGGTTTAGATCTTTGGGTTCCTTTGGGTTCCGTGATCCGTTTTTGGGTGTCTTTGATGGAAAGTTTGGGTGTCTTTGGTTATTTTCCATGCAGAAAAGAGTTCCGTTTTTGGGTCTGTTTTGTGCTGAAACATAACCGTTTTCGGTACTGTTTTTATTAACAGCACCAATTTTACCCACCTTTAAAGACTCCCGTTTTTGGATGTATTCAGGCTCGGCAACACTTTCTTCTACACCGATAAGTCGGTACACCACGATTTGCTTTGTTCGGCCTTTTCTCTCACCAGTATCAACAATTAACCCAATCTCCATCAGGTGTCGTAAGCTGTCCTGCACAGTCTTTTTATTCAGTTCCGTTACTTCTGCCAGTGCAGATACAGACGGGTATGCGCACAAATCGGCACCGCACATATCAGCAAGCCAGGTCAATACTGACTTACTGGATGAACTGCCGGTTTTCACCTTTTTAGCCCATCGTAGTGCATCAATACTCATACGAACCCCAGACAGATATTTGTTTATCTGCAAAGTAATGTTGGTATTGCTGACGATACGCATGCTTGAAAGCAATGGCTTTTTCTATAAGCTCGTCAGTCTCACGTTCCACAACAGCTGGATCTGCAAAAAGCAGCCCGGACTCCACCACATCGCCATATTCTTTGTTTAACCCGGCGATCATGTACGTAATGCTTTTTCCGTCAGTAATTTCACGATACAACCTGAAATCACTTATCCGGATAGCCTCCATAATTGCCGGAATCAGCGCCGTGAATTTTTCACGCTTATCCCTCGTATCGATAGCTTTCCAGCGTTCGAATATCTTCACCCGGTTAACGCCCAGCGCCCGTTGATCAACCGCGCCATCATCAAATGTGACGCGTTGAACATCGATGTTCGGGCGTTCTTTCAGAGCCCAGAAGGCTTCTGTGATTAATATCGTCGCCTGCTCTTGTGTCATTCCTGGTCGGCATACCCAGGCATCCAGAGCTTCACAAACCTGTTCAGGGGTGATTTTCATTGTTCAACCGCCCCGCCCGCTTTGCCTTACGATATTCGTCATAAACTTTGGGGTCGTACTGAAGTTCCCCGCCGGATGCCTCTTGCAGGCGCATCGCGCGACCTTCAGGAACCAGTTCCCCCCATTGAGAAACAGCAGATGGATCAACGCCAGCAGCTTTCGCTACTTTGGCTTTCGTGCCATAAAAATTAATTACGTCTGATTTAAACATCACTCCTCCAAAGTTGAGTTTTCTCAATGGTAATCACTCAAGGAATCTCAAGTCAAGGATTATTAAGATATCTAAATATGAACGAGAAAACTTTAGGTCAACGAATTAGAGAAAGACGCAAACAGGTTGGTTTAAGTCAAAACGATTTAAGCAAAGCTGCTGGCGTATCTGGCTCATCAATTTCACTATGGGAAAGCGACCATACAGCCCCGCGCGGGCAAAATTTGCATCGCCTGGCTGAGGTATTGCAATGCTCACCAACCTGGATACTGTTTGGTGACGAGGATAAAACACCAGATCCCCCAGTTGCACTTAACAGCGCCTTAGACTTATCGGAAGATGAGTTGGAGATGTTGCGATTGTATCGCGCACTTCCAAAATCAGAGCAGCAAGCACAAATCAGCGAACTCCGTGCCCGCGTTGAGAATTTTAATCGCCTATTCACCGAGCTACTAGAAGCTCGCAAACGTAACAAACATCAGTAACCCCCTTCACAAATTTTAAAGCCTTACATTTCAATGTATTGGCTTTATTTTGCATTAAATATTGAGTTTTCTCATTAAAAATACTTGACCAACATTCATGAGAAAACTAAATTACCACCCATCAAGACACCGCACGGTGTTCTCAGCAAACAGTTCCGCTACCCGGCGTTAAGGGGAAATGAGGTCAACATGGATACTATCGATCTTGGCAACAGCGAATCTCTGGTATGTGGCGTGTTCCCCAACCAGGACGGTACGTTCACCGCGATGACGTATACCAAAAGCAAAACGTTTAAAACCGAAACTGGCGCTCGTCGCTGGTTAGCCAGAAACACTGACTGATGAGGCTGACGATGGAATTTAAAGATTTACCAATATCAATACAGGAAATGGCCGCTGATGTGATTCGCTCGCAACTGGCGCGGAACCCAATGATATTAGTAGATAAAGTGTTCATCAGAAATTTATCAAATCATGTCCGCAATTCTTTTACCGGACTGTATTCATATTCGTTCACAAACAATCATTGTGTAGAAAATAAAGCAAAGCCCATTGCAGAAACGATAACGCAAAACATCAATACGAAACAAACCGAAGAAGAAATTGACCAGTTTACCCGTGATGCTGGCTTAAAATGCAGGAAAGAAAAATCACCATATACGGGAAATATGTTTGTTTATGACAACCTTATCCGAATTCGTGGCGAAATTCCGACTGAATACCTGGCAAGAATTCACCAGGCATTACTTAAAAATCTGGAAACGGAAGTATTTGATGGCAATACCAACGGCTCCTTCGTGGTGTCAACTCTCGCAAAAGAGTGGGATACAGATAATCGCTGGAATGTTGCTACATGGTTATTCAGCAACAAAGCTGCTGCCCTGGAAGCTGCGGCCTGTATTTGCGACCTGCTAAGGACAGACCGCAAATACAACCTGGATGTGTATAGCTATATTTATGCTGAACACTATCCGCTATGGATTAACTGGTAATTACAAAGCTGTACCAGCAGGGCCACGGCGACCAGCGCCACGATTGTAATCAATGATGCCATTATAAAGCGCATTATTTAATTTATCGTCGAATGCCGATTCTGTGAGCCCTAGATCTGAATGAGTTTTTAATAACCCTGATTGCCTGAGTTGATTAACCAGGCATTCAATCTGTTTTTCAATAAGCGGATGTATTGGCTTGTTTGGCATTTTATCCTCCATTGAAGTTACTGGTTGAGAATGGAGACCACACGTGACAGCGTGTTGTCGTGCACCGGACACGGATAAGAATCCGGCACTGACAGTTTACTGAAAGGATATATCCCTGAAAAGTCAGGGCATAACGCGAAAGCGCACGGCGGAGGTGTCTTTTCCTTAGAAGGCTTGTCGTTAGATTTCTTCGATTGTGCGCTTCCGGTTGTGGCACTCCGCGAAATGGCGCGGCGGTAAGTATGGCGGGGTTATTCCTTCCCCGTTGAGGACACCGGGTTGTCAGGTTGACCATACGCTTAAGTGACAACCCCGCTGCAACGCCCTCTGTTATCAATTTTCTGGTGACGTTTGGCGGTATCAGTTTTACTCCGTGACTGCTCTGCCGCCCTTTTTAAAGTGAATTTTGTGATGTGGTGAATGCGGCTGAGCGCACGCGGAACAGTTAAAACCAAAAACAGTGTTATGGGTAGATTCTCTGTATCCGGCGTTAATTGTTAACTGGTTAACGTCACCTGGAGGCACCAGGCACCGCATCACAAAATTCATTGTTGAGGACGCGATAATGGAAACGTTATTACCAAACGTTAATACGTCTGAAGGTTGTTTTGAAATTGGTGTCACTATCAGTAACCCTGTATTTACTGAAGATGCCATTAACAAGAGAAAACACGAACGGGAGCTATTAAATCAAATATGCATTGTTTCAATGCTGGCCCGTTTACGCCTGATGCAAAAAGGACTCTGACAATGAATACAGTATTTGCACTCGTTCTGACAGTTTTTCTTAATACAGGCGAGCCAGTCGATCTTGTTATTGGTATACATGACTCAATGAAAGAATGCATGGCTGCCGCAGCGGAACAGAAAATTCCCGGCAACTGTTATCCGGTTGATAAAGTTATTCGCATGGACAATAACGAAATCCCGGCAGGACTTAAAACAGCACCGTAATTAATATCCGGTTTCATTTTTATATGCCAGCAATGGCAGGGATTTGTTCACCCTTAAATCTGTAATGAGGTTAAAACAAAATGAGTAAAGTCTTTATTTGCGCCGCCATTCCGGACGAACAGGCAATAAAGGAAGAAGGTGCAGTCGCTGTAGCCACTGCCATTGAAGCCGGCGACGAACGTCGCGCCCGAGCCAAATTTACCTGGCAATTCCTGGAGCAATATCCGGCTGCTCAGGACTGCGCTTATAAATTTCTTGTTTGCGAGGATAAACCCGGTATACCCCGCCCTGCCCTCGATTCATGGGATGCTGAATATATGCAGGAAAACCGCTGGGATGAGGAGTCTGCTTCTTTTGGCCCGGTTGAGACTGAATCCGATCCGATGAACGTCACTTTTGACAAGCTGGCCCCTGAAGTACAGAACGCTGTCATGGTTAAGTTCGACACATGTGAAAACATCACCGTTGATATGGTTATTAGCGCACAGGAATTGTTGCAGGAAGACATGGCAACATTCGACGGACATATCGTTGAAGCGTTGATGAAAATGCCAGAAGTTAACGCCATGTATCCGGAGCTTAAGTTGCACGCCATTGGGTGGGTTAAGCATAAATGTATTCCTGGTGCTAAATGGCCCGAAATTCAGGCAGAGATGCGCATCTGGAAAAAACGTCGCGAAGGTGAACGCAAGGAAACCGGAAAATACACGTCTGTTGTTGATCTCGCCCGCGCCAGAGCCAATCAACAGTACACTGACAATTCAACAGGAAAAATCAGCCCGGTCATTGCTGCCACTCATCGCGAATACAAGCAGACATGGAAAACACTGGATGACGAACTGGCCTACGCTCTCTGGCCTGGTGATGTGGATGCCGGAAACATTGACGGCAGCATCCATCGCTGGGCAAAAAATGAAGTTATCGACAACGACCGCGAAGACTGGAAGCGTATCTCGGCATCAATGCGCAAACAGCCTGATGCCCTTAGCTACGACCGCCAGACTATTTTTGGCCTTGTCCGTGAACGTCCGATCGACATTCACAAAGACCCTGTGGCACTGAACAAATACATTACTGAATACCTGACTACAAAGGGCGTGTTTGAAGATGAAGGAACAAATCAGAGCGCAACTGATACTCTCTCGTCGCCAGTACCAGAAACTGATGCAGTGGAAACGGCAATTCCAGACAACGAAAAAACCGAATGCAAAGTGGAAGTCGAACCATCTGTAGAACGTGAGGGGCCGTTCTACTTCCTCTTCACCGACAAGGATGGCGAAAAATACGGTCGCGCAAACAAACTTTCTGGTCTGGATAAGGCGCTGGCTGCCGGGGCTACTGAAATCACGAAAGAAGAATATTTCGCCCGCAAAAACGGTACATACTCAGGTTCACAACAAAATACTGGTGCATCTGACACGACCGCACAACCAGAGCCGGTAAAAGTTACCGCTGACGAAGTAAACAAAATTATGCAGGCAGCCAATATCAGCCAGCCTGACGCCGATAAGTTGCTTGCTGCATCACGTGGTGAATTTGTTGAAGGGATTAGTGACCCGAATGATCCGAAATGGGTTAAGGGGATCCAGACCCGCGATTCTGTGAACCAGAACCAGCATGAATCGGAACGGAACTACCAAAAAGCGGAACAAAACAGCCCAAATGCGTTACAAAACGAGCCAGAAACGAAACAGCCTGAATCAGTGGCGCAACAGGAAGTGGAAAAAGTCTGCACCGCCTGCGGTCAGACCGGCGGCGGCAACTGCCCTGATTGTGGCGCGGTGATGGGCGACGCAACATACCAGGAAACATTCGATGAAGAGTATCAGGTTGAAGTTCAGGAAGATGATCCGGAGGAAATGGAAGGCGCTGAACATCCACACAAGGAGAACGCTGGCGGCAATCAGCATCACGATAGCGATAATGAAACTGGCGAGACGGCAGATCACCCAATTAAGGTGAACGGTCATCACGAAATCACATCCACCAGCAGGACGTGTGACCATCTAATGATCGACCTTGAAACCATGG
>ERZ791603.2057-NODE-2057-length-13442-cov-14.689475_pt1 | contig 13442 bp, 9 predicted proteins | sample MGYA00509966_ERZ791603 | MGnify/ENA primary metagenome ERZ791603 (study PRJEB30046, sample SAMN00791931) | human gut metagenome | study: EMG produced TPA metagenomics assembly of the A metagenome-wide association study of gut microbiota in type 2...
TATGACAATGAGAGCGAGGAGAACCGTCGTGCTAGAAGAATACCGTAAGCACGTAGCTGAGCGTGCCGCCATGGGGATTGTTGCCAAACCCTTAGATGCAACCCAAATGGCCGCGCTGGTAGAACTGCTGAAAAACCCGCCTGCGGGCGAAGAAGAATTCCTGTTAGACCTGCTGATTAACCGTGTACCGCCGGGCGTCGACGAAGCCGCCTATGTTAAAGCTGGATTCCTTGCCGCGATCGCCAAAGGCGAAGCGACCTCCCCCCTGGTTACCCCTGAAAAAGCCGTTGAACTGCTGGGCACCATGCAGGGCGGTTACAATATCCATCCGCTGATCGATGCGCTGGACGACGCGAAACTGGCGCCGATTGCCGCGAAAGCGCTCTCCCATACCCTGCTGATGTTCGATAACTTCTACGACGTGGAAGAGAAAGCCAAAGCGGGTAACGAGCATGCTAAACAGGTTATGCAATCCTGGGCTGACGCCGAGTGGTTCCTGAACCGTCCGCAGCTGGCAGAGAAAATCACTGTTACCGTCTTCAAGGTCACCGGCGAAACGAACACCGATGATCTCTCTCCGGCGCCGGATGCGTGGTCGCGCCCGGATATCCCGCTGCATGCGCTGGCAATGCTCAAAAACCCCCGCGAAGGTATTGAGCCGGATCAGCCGGGCGTGGTTGGCCCAATCAAACAGATCGAAGCCCTGCAGCAGAAAGGCTACCCGCTGGCCTACGTCGGCGACGTGGTCGGGACCGGTTCTTCACGTAAATCCGCCACCAACTCGGTGCTGTGGTTTATGGGCGACGATATCCCGAACGTGCCGAACAAGCGCGGCGGCGGCCTGTGTCTGGGCGGTAAAATCGCGCCAATTTTCTTCAACACCATGGAAGATGCGGGCGCGCTGCCTATCGAAGTTGATGTGTCTAACCTGAACATGGGCGACGTAATCGACGTTTACCCGTTCAAAGGCGAAGTGCGTAACCACGAGACCAACGAACTGCTGGCCAGCTTCGAGCTGAAAACCGATGTGCTGATCGACGAAGTGCGCGCCGGCGGCCGTATTCCGCTGATCATCGGTCGCGGTCTGACCACCAAAGCGCGTGAAGCGCTGGGCCTGCCGCACAGCGATGTCTTCCGTCAGGCGAAAGACGTGGCGGAAAGCACCCGCGGCTTCTCGCTGGCGCAGAAAATGGTTGGCCGCGCCTGCGGCGTTGCCGGTATCCGTCCGGGCGCTTATTGCGAACCGAAAATGACCTCCGTCGGTTCTCAGGACACCACCGGTCCAATGACCCGTGATGAGCTGAAAGACCTGGCGTGCCTGGGCTTCTCTGCAGACCTGGTGATGCAGTCCTTCTGCCACACCGCGGCCTACCCGAAGCCGGTTGACGTTACCACGCACCACACTCTGCCGGACTTCATCATGAACCGCGGCGGTGTTTCTCTGCGTCCGGGCGATGGCGTGATTCACTCCTGGCTGAACCGCATGCTGCTGCCGGATACCGTGGGTACCGGCGGTGACTCCCACACCCGTTTCCCAATCGGCATCTCCTTCCCGGCAGGCTCTGGTCTGGTGGCCTTCGCCGCCGCGACCGGCGTGATGCCGCTGGATATGCCGGAATCGGTGCTGGTGCGTTTCAAAGGTAAAATGCAGCCGGGGATCACCCTGCGTGACCTGGTCCACGCCATCCCGCTGTACGCCATCAAGCAGGGCCTGCTGACCGTGGAGAAGAAAGGTAAGAAAAACATCTTCTCTGGTCGCATCCTCGAGATCGAAGGTCTGCCGGATCTGAAAGTCGAGCAGGCGTTCGAGTTGACCGATGCCTCGGCGGAGCGTTCTGCCGCCGGCTGCACCATCAAGCTGAATAAAGAGCCGATCGTTGAGTATCTGAACTCCAACATCGTTCTGCTGAAGTGGATGATCGCCGAAGGCTACGGCGACCGCCGTACCCTGGAGCGTCGTATCCAGGGCATGGAAAAATGGCTGGCGGATCCGCAGCTGCTGGAAGCCGATGCTGACGCGGAATACGCGGCAGTGATCGACATCGATCTGGCGGATATTAAAGAGCCGATTCTGTGCGCGCCGAACGATCCGGACGATGCCCGCCTGCTGTCTGATGTGCAGGGCGAGAAGATCGACGAAGTGTTCATCGGCTCCTGCATGACCAACATCGGCCACTTCCGTGCCGCCGGTAAGCTGCTGGATAGCCACAAAGGCCAACTGCCGACTCGCCTGTGGGTGGCGCCGCCAACCCGTATGGATGCCGCGCAGCTGACCGAAGAAGGCTACTATAGCGTGTTTGGTAAGAGCGGGGCGCGTATCGAAATCCCTGGCTGTTCCCTGTGTATGGGTAACCAGGCGCGCGTGGCCGACGGCGCGACGGTGGTTTCCACCTCTACCCGTAACTTCCCGAACCGTTTAGGTACCGGCGCTAACGTCTATCTGGCCTCTGCCGAACTGGCAGCGGTGGCTTCGCTGCTCGGCAAACTGCCGACGCCGGAAGAGTACCAGACCTTCGTGGCGCAGGTGGATAAGACGGCGGAAGATACCTACCGTTATCTGAACTTCAACCAGCTGGATCAGTACACTGAAAAAGCTGACGGCGTGATCTTCCAGACCGCGGTGTAAACCATTCGGTCAGCCCGGCTGACCGTTTGGCGATAAACTCTCCAATGCCCGGTGAACATTGCATCAGCGGGCATTTTTATTTCCAAACCTCCCGCCCGCTACGCTTTTTTTCTTTCTGTCTGCTGCGATAATTACTGCATGGGTACAGTGCAGCGGTGACGCATTGCCCTTGCAGAGGAAAAGACTATGGATTACGAATTTCTGCGCGATATTACCGGAGTGGTAAAGGTGCGAATGTCGATGGATCACGAGGCGATCGGCCACTGGTTCAACGAGGAGGTGAAAGGCAATCTTGCTCTGCTGGACGAAGTGGAGCAGGCTGCGCGCACCGTGAAGGGCAGCGAGCGTTCCTGGCAGCGTGCCGGGCATGAATATACGCTGTGGCTGGATGGCGAAGAGGTGATGATCCGCGCCAATCAGCTGGAGTTTTCCGGCGACGAAATCGAGGAGGGGATGAGCTACTACGACGAAGAAAGTCTCTCTCTGTGCGGTGTTGAGGATTTCCTGCAGGTGGTCGCCGCCTATCGTGAGTTTATGCAGCAGCGTTAATGACGCCTTTTATGTCGGGCGGCGCAGAACTACAGGCCCGGCAAGCAAAAGCGCCGCCGGGCATTTCATAGATTACACGGCAGGAATATTGCGGCCGTAGTAAATCTCGCGCATCTCTTTCCATAGCAGGTCGGTAATGACCTTGCGCTCTTCGGCAGTCAACTCTTCCGGTCGGGTATGGAACATGTAGTGCTTAAGGTCGAACTCCTTGAGCAACATTTTGGTATGGAAGATATTTTCCTGATAAACGTTGACGTCGACCATGTCATACAACGACTTCATATCGTCGGACATAAAGTTCTGAATCGAATTGATTTCATGATCGATAAAATGCTTCATCCCATTGATATCGCGGGTAAAGCCGCGCACACGGTAGTCAATGGTCACAATGTCCGATTCCAGCTGGTGAATCAGATAGTTCAGCGCTTTAAGCGGGGAAATGACGCCGCACGTTGAAACTTCGATATCGGCGCGGAAGGTGCACAGGCCGCCCTCCGGATGGCTCTCCGGGTAGGTATGCACGCAGATATGGCTCTTATCGAGATGGGCGACCACGGTTTCCGGTAGCGGGCCAGGATGTTCGGTCTGGTCAATCAGCTTGGGATCGACAGGCTCTTCGCTGACCAGAATGGTCACGCTGGCGCCCTGGGGTTCATAATCCTGACGGGCGATATTCAGGATATTGGCGCCAATAATAGAACAGGTTTCTGTCAGGATCTCCGTCAGGCGATTGGCATTATAGAGTTCGTCGATATAGGCGATGTAGCCGTCGCGCTCTTCTGCCGTTTTGGCGTAACAGATATCGTAGATACAAAAACTCAGGCTTTTGGTCAGGTTGTTAAAGCCGTGCAGCTTCAATTTTTTCAATTTAGTTCACCCCCTTATTTCGCGTCACGGTGCGGACAGAGCATCATGCAGATATTGTGGTAAGGCGAAGGCCGCCGTATGGATTGCCGGATTGTAGTAACGGCAGGTCAGGTTGGCTTTGTGAAAGCGCGCCTGAATGATTTCGCTGGAGAGATGGCGCAGCGCCTCATTGTCGCTCGCCCAGGCAAAGGTCATGATCCCGCCGTAATAGGTTGGAATTGCCGCCTGGTAGAAGCTGACGTCGCGAAAATAGTGGCTTAGCTTGCGATGGCTGCCTACCGCTTCATCCTGTTGCAGGAAGCAGACGCCATTCTGGGCAACAAAGATCCCACCCGGGTTCAGGCAGCGTTTGCAGCCTTCATAAAAAGCCGAGGTGAACAGGCTTTCTCCCGGGCCGATAGGGTCGGTACAGTCCGAAATGATCACGTCAAACGTTTGCGTCGTCTGATTAACAAAATTGACGCCATCATCAATCACCAGCGTAAAGCGCGGATCGTCATAGGCGCCGGCGTTATGGTTCGGCAGGTACTGGCGGCAGAATGAAACTACCCCGGCGTCGATTTCCACCATGGTGATGGTTTCGATGCTACGGTGACGAGAGACTTCGCGCAGCATCGCGCCATCGCCGCCGCCAATGATCAACACATGCTTCGCGTTGCCGTGAGCCAGCAGCGGCACATGGGTCATCATTTCGTGATAGATGAACTCGTCGCGTTCGGTGGTTTGTACGACGCCATCCAGCGCCATCACCCGGCCAAAGGCGCGGTTATCAAAGATGATCAGATCCTGATGATCGGTTTTTTCGTGGTACAGCACGTTATCAACGCTAAAATACTGACCAAAATGGTCATGCAGCGTTTCATGCCACAGTGGATTATCGGCCACGATAAGGCTCCTCCTTCGTTAACATCTGTTACACCCGTAAAACGAGTGCAACATCATAGACAACTATAGATGAGGATGCACGGCGGTTATTGCAGCAATGAGGCAGGAATAACAGCCACCGCCCCGGAAGGGCGGTGGAGAGGATGAGGCTATTTTGCCGGCTCGGGTTGGCTATCTACTATCCGCACGGAATAAACCATGGTGGCGCCTGGCGGGATTTTTGGCGGTAATCCTTTACTGCCATAGGCCTTTTCAGGCGGGACGACGAGCGTCACAGAGCCGTGGTTCTGTAGACGCTTCAGCGGTTCGCGAAACACCGGGGGATAGGCATCCAGCTTTTGCGTAAGCGCCTGATCTTTCGCTTCCATATCGTTGATCACCGTCCCGTCCGTCAGCATCTCTTTGATCACCACGGTAACCAGGTCGTTACCGCTTATTTTTCCTTTACCCAGGTAATCGACGCGGCTGTAGACGCCCTCTTTAAAGACCACATCTTTTTTGCGCGCAAACGCCTGCTGATATTTCTTGCCGGCACTGATGTTTTTCTGCTCTATTTTATTCAGGTTCTGAAAAACCTGCTGTGACACATCAAACAGCGCCTTGTTACGTTCCTGCTCTCCGAGACGAAGCTGGCCGCGAAAGGCATCTTCGATGCCCTGCAGCACCAGGCCTGCGTCGACGGTAACTCCCTGAGTGCGACGGGTGGTAAGGACGTTGAGCGCCTCGCTTCCCATCGAGGCGCCGATCGCATAAGCCTGCTGTTCTCCCGATGCGCTGAGTTTGGCGGCGGCGCTCTCGCCGCTGCGCGTTTTGGACTGTACAGAAAGCTGCGTTCTCAGCAGTTCGATTTCATCTTCTTTCATCCGTAGCTGGGCGTTGTCTTTATCCGCCTGCAGGCGATAGGCTGCCACTATGGCCGCCATCTCTGGTGGCTCATTTTTTGGCGCAGCGGCGTCGTTAGCGGGGCCATGCGGCGCTTTATCCACGGCGGCCAGCCGGGTGGACAGAGATTGTTTATCGGCGTTAAGGGCTTTGACCTGATCGAGGGCAGCCTGCTGCGTCTTTTCCGCAGCGGCGAGGCGAATAGTCAGCGACTGCTTATCGGCGTTAAGGGCTTTAACCTGCTCGAGGACGGCCTGTTTCTCTTTTTCCGCGGCGGCCAGCCGGGTCGTCAGCGGCTGTTTGTCAGCGTTAAGCGCTTTGACCTGCTCAAGAGCGGCCTGTTTCTCTTTTTCCGTTGCGGCCAGTTGGGTCATTAGCGCGTGTTTATCTTTATTAAGCGTGGTAAAGCTGGCGCTGAGGCGTTTATTTTCAGCTTCGGCTTGCTGAATCTGCGTCGTTAATTGCTGGATCTGCTGACGCGCCGCGGCCTGGCTTTGCTGTAGATTATTATTCTGCACAACGCCTGCTTTTTTTATTAATGCCTCTTTTTCTGCAGTAGCGGCGCTTAAGGCGACCTGTAATTCATTAATTCTCTTATTCAACGCCGCTTGCTCATTCGCTCCGGCAGTATCCGTTTGCGGCGTAGCGGCAAGCTGTTTTTTTAATTGCTGTATAAGCTTATCTTTTTGTGCAATCGCCGCCTGCTGGCTGGTGATTCTTTTTTGTAATTGTGAGGTGCTGGTACCGGTTTTTTTATTATCTGCGCTCTGGCGGCTTTCTTGTGTTTGTTTTGCGCTTGCGGCATCGTTTTTTTCTTGCGCCTGAGATTGCTGGGTTTGCTGTTGGGCGTAATCAAGAAAGGCCGGCGCGGCGCCGGCGGTGAAGGGGGTTGAAAGCGCCAGCGCAGCGACGAGCATCAGCAGGGGCGCGTTGAGGGTCAGCGTGGCGGCTCTGTTCATGGCTGTTTGCTTTCACCACGCTGTACCAGGCTATCGATCAGCGTTTTCTGGATATCGGCGCACAGTTTGATGGATTTAAACTGATACATGGAGTCAATGCCAAGCCGGGTAGGATCTGCCACTTTCTCGCGCACGCTATTATATTGTGACGCCGCGCGCACTAAAGCGTTAAAGTCATTGCTGAGTTTAGTGGCTTGCTGTGGGTTAACCTCTTTTAGCGAATCCAGCGCCTGGCGACAGGATTCAATGCGCGCTTGTTCGCTGGCTGCCCGCTCCTGCTCTGCCTGCTGCTGTGTCGTCAGCGGCGTGGCGATCGGTTTAACCGGCTGGCGGGAAGAGGTATTGCTACAGCCGGCTACTAACAGCGCGGCGAGTGGGATAACACGAAGAGTCAGCGAGATATTCACAATTTCAGTCCATGAAGTAGGTATATTTTTACCGGATTCTAGAAGGGTGCTTTTTATTTTGCAATATATGAATAATGATATTTTATTAGTTTTTTAGTCATTCTTCATTATTATGGGTTTACTTTATTTGGCAAATTGATAGGTTCGCAATTAAATAAGGTTTGTTTATATACAATAATAAATATAAATATTTAAAGGGGGAAGTTGAAATGCTAAAGGCGCGGAGCGTTGCCGCCCGCGCAGGGAATTATTTAACGTAAGCCAGCAGGCTGAGCGAATCGCGGGCCAGCGCTTTACATTTTTTCGCCGTCGGAATGTTAATGCCGCTAAGATCGCGATAGCTGTCTTCGCCAAGCGCTTTCATGTTGTAGCTGTCATAGTTGCTCAGGTCCCACTGGTTCTGTTGGGCAAAGAACACCAGCGCGCGACGGATCTGCGTGTTGGGCAGGTTCTGGTAGCCACAGTCGTTTTTCAGAAACACAAAAACCGCGGTTAAATCAGCCATATCTTCCGCTTCGGATTCGCTGAGCGCGTAGCTGTTAGCGGAGAGAGCAAGCAGGCTGCCGAGTACCATTGTTCTGAAAAGCGTCTTCATTTTTTCTACCATTAGATCACCGACGCTTCAAATTAGCATACTTCTTTACACAGCGCCGATCTTTATTCTTACTCTTCTGCTTGACCTTCCCGTTACGGTAGGGTTTAAGCTCAAATATTCGCCCGCAGAATAAAAGGATGTGAATATGCAACGTCGAGACTTCCTCAAACTGACCGCCGCGGTCGGCATGGCCAGCGCATTGCCGTTATGGAGCCGGGCGGTCTTTGCCGCCAGTCGCCCGGCTCTGCCGATACCGTCGCTGTTAGCCGCCGATGCGCGCAACCGCATCGCGCTCAGGATCCAGGCGGGCAAAACGCGGTTTGGCGCCCTGAATGCCACTACCTGGGGCTACAACGGGTCGCTGCTGGGCCCTGCGCTGCAGTTGACGCAGGGGAAGACCGTCACGGTGGATATTACTAACCAGCTGGCGGAAGAGACCACGCTGCACTGGCATGGTCTGGAGGTACCGGGCGAGGTCGACGGGGGGCCACAGGGGGTTATCGCGCCGGGTGCCACCCGCACGGTAAGCTTCACGCCAACGCAGCGGGCGGCGACCTGCTGGTTTCATCCGCATCAGCATGGGAGCACCGGCCGGCAGGTGGCGATGGGGCTGGCCGGCCTGGTGCTGATCGAGGATGAAGAGAGCGGGCGCCTGCTGCTGCCTAAGCAGTGGGGGATCGATGATGTGCCGGTGATCGTCCAGGATAAGAAGTTCACCGCCGCCGGCGAGATCGACTATCAGCTGGATGTGATGAGCGCCGCCGTCGGCTGGTTTGGCGATACGCTACTGACCAATGGGGCCCTCTATCCCGAACATGCCGCGCCGCGCGGCTGGCTGCGCCTGCGCTTGCTGAACGGCTGTAATGCCCGTTCCCTCAATTTTGCCACCAGCGATAAGCGCCCGCTGTACGTGGTGGCCAGCGATGGCGGTCTGTTGGCCGAGCCGGTCAAGGTCGATGAATTGCCGGTCTTGATGGGGGAACGCTTTGAGGTGCTGGTGGACACCAGCGACGGTAAACCTTTCGATCTGGTGACCCTGCCGGTGAGCCAGATGGGCATGGCGATTGCGCCTTTTGATAAACCACAGCCGGTACTGCGCGTCCAGCCGCTGGTCATTCCCGCCTCCGGCAAGCTGCTGGATACTCTGGCCGCTCTCCCGGCGTTACCGTCCCTGACGGGGCTGACGCAGCGTCAGCTCCAGCTGTCGATGGATCCGATGCTCGACCGGATGGGCATGCAGGCGCTGATGGAGAAGTATGGCGACCAGGCGATGGCCGGAATGGATCACGGCATGATGGGGCATGGCGACATGAGCGACATGGGGAATATGCATCACGGCGACATGAGCATGAACCACGGATCCGGCATGGAGCATGGCATGTCGTCAGGCAAGGGCTTTGATTTCCATAACGCCAACCGCATCAACGGCAAAGCCTTCGACATGAATGAGCCGATGTTTGCCGCCGCCAGAGGCCAGTATGAGCGCTGGGTGATTTCTGGTAAGGGCGACATGATGTTGCATCCGTTCCATATCCACGGCACCCAGTTCCGTATCCTCAGCGAAAGCGGCAAGCCGCCAGCGGCGCATCGTCGCGGCTGGAAAGACACCGTTCGTGTGGAAGGGAACGTGAGTGAAGTATTAGTGAAGTTTGATCATCCGGCGCCGAAGGAGTTTGCCTATATGGCCCACTGCCACCTGCTGGAACATGAAGACACCGGGATGATGTTGGGGTTCACGGTTTAAGTCTCTGCGACCTGCTGCCATCCCCTACGGGAAGAAGGACGGAACACCAAAAAAAACGGCAACTTTCGCTGCCGTTTTGCGTTTTATTTGGCGTCATCCGGGAGCGCATAGGCGACAATATAATCGCCCATTTTGGTACCGAACGAGCCGTGACCGCCGGCAGAGATGACAACATACTGTTTGCCATTCACTTCGTAGGTCATCGGAGTCGCCTGACCGCCGGCTGGCAGACGGGCTTCCCACAGCTTCTCGCCGTTGCTCATATTGTACGCGCGCAGGTAGTTATCTGCAGTCGCGCCGATGAACAGGACGTTACCGGCCGTGGAAATCGGACCGCCCAGCATCGGCATCCCCATGGTAAACGGCAGTTTAACCGGCATCGGGAACGGCAGGCTGTCCTGCGGAGTACCGATACGTTTTTTCCATACCACTTCGTTGGTTTTCAGATCCAGGGCGGAGATATACCCCCAGGCCGGCTGTTTGCACGGCAGGCCGAACGGCGACAGGAACGGGTTCAGCGTTACGCCGTACGGGACGCCGTACTGCGGCTGCACGCCGGACTCGGTACCAGAGCCTTTCGCATCTTTCGGCGGCTCCATCGGATTGCCTGGCCCGCGCGGGATCAGTTTTGAGACGAAAGGCAGCGCCATCGGGTTGGCGATAGCCACCTGACGGTTCGGATCGACGGAGATACCGCCCCATTCAAACATCCCCAGGTTACCCGGGAACACCAGCGTGCCCTGCTCAGACGGCGGGGTGAAGATACCTTCATAGCGCAGCTGGTGGAAGATCACGCGGCACACCAGCTGGTCGAACATAGTGGCGCCCCACATGTCCGCGCCGGTCAGATCTTTCTTCGGACGGAAGCTCAGATCGGAGAAGGGCTGGGTTTTGGTAACGTAATCACCTTTGGCAGCGCCCTGCGGTACTGGTTTTTCCGGCGCCGGGACCACCAGCTCGCCGTTACGACGATCCAGCACGAAGATGTTGCCGGTTTTCGCTGGGGCATAGATGACCGGTACGGTTTTGCCGTTGACCTCAATATCAGCCAGCGTCGGCTGGGAAGGCATGTCCATATCCCACAGATCGTGATGGACGGTCTGATAGCTCCAGGCCAGCTTACCGGTGGTGGCGTTCAGTGCCACAATCGAGCTGGCATAACGCTCTTGCTCCGGCGTACGGTTGCCGCCCCAGATGTCCGGAGTGGTCACGCCCATCGGCAGATAGACCAGATCCAGCTTAGCGTCGTAGGCGGCAGGCGCCCATGAGTTCGGCGAGTTGAGCGTGAAGTGATGTTCATCGCTCGGGATGGCGTTCGGATCTTTCGCACCCGGATCGAAGGCCCACAGCAGTTTACCGGTATTCACATCAAAGCCGCGGATCACGCCTGACGGCTCGCGGGTAGAGAAGTTATCGGTGACCGCGCCGGCAATCACGATGGTTTTATCGGTGATGATCGGCGGTGAAGTGGGTTCATACATGCCCGGCGTGGTGACCGGCATGTTGGTCTGCAGATTGAGAATACCTTTATTAGCAAAGGTTTCGCACAGCTTACCGTTGTCGGCGTTTACCGCGAACAGGCGACCATCGTTCACCGGCAGGATAATGCGGCGCGGACAGTCGGCGACGACGTCGGCAGGGGCGTTATCCGCTTTCGCTTCGTGATAAGAAACACCGCGGCAGGTGACGTGCTGGAACGACGGATCGGCGTTCAGCTGCGGGTCAAAATGCCACTTCTCTTTACCGGTGGCGGCGTCCAGCGCAAACAGGCGCTGGTGAGCGGTACACAGGAAGAGCGTATCGCCAACTTTAATCGGCGTCACTTCGTTAGTGATTTCACCCGGATCGTTCGGCTGTTTCAGGTCGCCGGTGCGGAACACCCAGGCTTCCTTCAGGTTCTTCACGTTATCGGCGTTAATCTGCTTCAGCGGGGAGAAGCGCTGGCCTTCCTGGTTACGGCCATAGGCCGGCCAGTCGCCGTCGGCGACGGTGGAAATCGGTGCGGCCGGCGTAGCGTCGGCGCTCAGGGTGCCGTTGACTTCCTGCGGGTCGTTAAAACCAGCCCAGGTCAGCATGCCGCCGCTGATCAGCAGGGCGACGACCAGCGCGCCAACGGCGCCAGCGGAAGGCACCGGCAGACGACGCCAGACAAAGGGCAGGATCAGCCAGATGCCAAAGAAGACGAGGATATCGCTACGCGGCGTCAACGCCCAGAAGTCGAAACCAACTTCCCAGACGCCCCAGATCATGGTCGCCAGAAGCAGCGCGGCGTACAGCCACAGCGCAGCGCGCTTGCCGCGGAACAGCATTACGGTCACGCCCAGCATCACCAGCCCGGCGATAGGGTAGTACCAGGAGCCGCCAAGCACGACCAGCCATGCCCCGCCGATTAATAGATAGAGGCCGCAGAACGCTGCAAATAGCGCAGTCAGCGTCACCAGGAGCCTTGATTGTTGAGACTTTGTTTCAGCCATAAAAAGTTACTCATGTGTTTGTTAAATTTTTTAACTGCAATTAATTATAGGATTTAACAAGTGTGATCGGAATCACAAATATGGCTTTATTAATCCCTGCACCGAAGATTTCTTTTTGCTGGTATACTGGATGGCTTGCCGGTCATCGTCGGGGCGAAAGCAGCGGCTTTGATGATTTATATTTAGAATCAAATGGTTAGTATTATGAAACATACTGTAGAAGTGATGATCCCGGAATCCGAGATCAAAGCGCGTATCGCGGAACTGGGTCGTCAAATCAACGAACATTATCAGAACAGCGGCAGCGAAATGGTGCTGGTGGGGCTGCTGCGCGGCTCGTTTATGTTCATGGCCGACCTGTGCCGTGAAGTGCAGGTGCCGCATGAAGTCGATTTTATGACCGCCTCCAGCTACGGCAGCGGCATGTCCACCACTCGTGATGTGAAAATCCTTAAAGATCTGGATGAAGACATCCGTGGTAAAGACGTTCTGATCGTGGAAGACATCATCGACTCCGGCAATACCCTGTCTAAAGTTCGCGAAATCCTCAGCCTGCGCGAGCCGAAATCGCTGGCCATTTGTACGCTACTTGATAAACCCAGCCGCCGCGAAGTGAACGTCCCGGTTGAATACGTCGGTTTCGCGATTCCGGATGAGTTCGTGGTGGGCTACGGTATCGACTATGCTCAGCGCTACCGCCATCTGCCGTATATCGGCAAAGTCACCCTGCTGGACGAGTAAGGGGATATCCCACTCTGGACAGCGCACGCCGCGCTCTCCAGGGTGGCGAAGTCTGAAGGCTATCTGTGGTTGATGTGCTTGATCTTGAGGTTGGAGATCCCGTGGCGATAGCGCTGTTCGAGGGTTTCCCTGCTCACAGCGGTGACATCCAGATCGCGCAGCAGTCCGTCGTGAATCCCGTAAGCCCAGCCGTGGATGGTCACCTTCTGTCCGCGCTTCCACGCGGATTGCATAATCGTCGAATGTCCCAGATTGTACACCTGTTCCATCACGTTCAGTTCACAAAGGGTATCCAGACGGCGCTCCTCTGGCATTTCACCGAGCAGCGAGCTGTGCTTAAACCAGATATCGCGGATATGCAGCAGCCAGTTGTCGATAAGCCCCAGCTCCGGGTTCTCCACCGCCGCCTGCACGCCGCCGCAGCCGTAGTGGCCGCAGATAATAATGTGCTCGACTTCCAGGACATCGACGGCATACTGCACCACCGACAGACAATTGAGATCGGTGTGGATCACCAGGTTCGCTACGTTACGATGCACGAACAGTTCGCCAGGCTCCAGGCCGGTGAGTCGCTCAGCGGGAACGCGGCTGTCCGAACAGCCAATCCACAGGAAGCGCGGTTTCTGCGTCTGCGACAGTTTCTCAAAAAAGCCGGGGTCCTCTTCCACCAGCATTTTTGACCATAGTGCATTGTTGCTGATGAGTGTATCTAT
>ERZ791603.2063-NODE-2063-length-13424-cov-3.035455_pt1 | contig 13424 bp, 19 predicted proteins | sample MGYA00509966_ERZ791603 | MGnify/ENA primary metagenome ERZ791603 (study PRJEB30046, sample SAMN00791931) | human gut metagenome | study: EMG produced TPA metagenomics assembly of the A metagenome-wide association study of gut microbiota in type 2...
CTCTCTGTCTGGTGCTTTACGAATTTTCAACCTATATCGGCAACGATATGATTCAACCCGGTATGTTGGCCGTGGTGGAACAATATCAGGCGGGCATTGATTGGGTTCCTACTTCAATGACCGCATATCTGGCGGGCGGGATGTTTTTACAATGGCTCCTGGGGCCGCTGTCGGATCGTATTGGTCGCCGTCCGGTGATGCTGGCGGGAGTGGTGTGGTTTATCGTCACCTGTCTGGCAATATTACTGGCGCAAAACATTGAACAATTCACTCTGTTGCGCTTCTTGCAGGGCATAAGCCTCTGTTTCATTGGCGCTGTGGGATACGCCGCAATTCAGGAATCCTTCGAAGAGGCGGTTTGTATCAAGATCACCGCGCTGATGGCGAACGTGGCGCTGATTGCTCCGCTACTTGGTCCGCTGGTGGGCGCGGCGTGGATCCATGTGCTGCCCTGGGAAGGGATGTTTGTCTTGTTTGCCGCATTGGCAGCGATCTCCTTTTTCGGTCTGCAACAAGCCATGCCTGAAACCGCCACGCGTATAGGCGAGAAACTGTCACTGAAAGAACTCGGTCGTGACTATAAGCTGGTGCTGAAGAACGGCCGCTTTGTGGCGGGGGCGCTGGCGCTGGGATTCGTTAGCCTGCCATTGCTGGCGTGGATCGCCCAGTCGCCGATTATCATCATTACCGGCGAGCAGTTGAGCAGCTATGAATATGGCTTGCTGCAAGTGCCTATTTTCGGGGCGTTAATTGCGGGTAACTTGTTGTTAGCGCGTTTGACCTCGCGCCGCACCGTACGTTCGCTGATAATTATGGGCGGCTGGCCGATTATGATTGGTCTGTTGGTCGCTGCTGCGGCAACGGTTATCTCATCGCACGCGTATTTATGGATGACTGCCGGGTTAAGTATTTATGCTTTCGGTATTGGTCTGGCGAATGCGGGACTGGTGCGATTAACCCTGTTTGCCAGCGATATGAGTAAAGGTACGGTTTCTGCGGCGATGGGAATGCTGCAAATGCTGATCTTTACCGTTGGTATTGAAATCAGCAAACATGCCTGGCTGAACGGGGGCAACGGACAGTTTAATCTCTTCAACCTTGTCAACGGAATTTTGTGGCTGTCGCTGATGGTTATCTTTTTAAAAGATAAACAGATGGGAAATTCTCACGAAGGGTAAAAAAATGCCTGACTGCTTTGTGCGATCAGGCATTCTCGAATTAATGGTGATGGTCGTCAATCTGGTGTTCGATAACCATCCCTTCACCTACGCTGGCAAGATGGCGAGCATAAGGATGCGGGCGGTAAGCCGGAGCTGGCGCAGGAGCCACATAGACGGTTTGCGGCACAGTCGCGACGCTGACCGCTTGTGGAACGCTGACTGAATCAGGAACTACAACCACTTTGTATCCACTCGGCACATCGACGGTGACACTTTGCGCCATCGCCACACCAGTAAAGCCCATTAAAAGCGCGCCCAACAGTAGACAATTTTTCATAATCATTTCGCCTGAAATAATGCAGCGGGTTAATTTCCGCGAATTATGCAGCCTTCATTCAGGTATTGTGTTGCCGGGCGTGCTGCCGTTTTTATTGGTCAAATGGCGCTTCGTGTTTAAGCACTTTATCGATCACATCCAGTACGCCTTCACGGTTATTGGAGCCTGCCCGGTATTTTGCCGCTGCGACGACCGCGCTGCCGGCATTTTCCATTGCAAAACTAAAGCCTGCCTGACGCAGCATCTCAATATCGTTACCGCCATCGCCAAAGACCACCACTTCGCTGTCGTCTATTCCCCATAATTTCTGCAGTTGGCGAAGGCCATTGGCTTTATGTACGCCGGGGATAATCAGATCGATGCTGCCGTTGCCGGTGTGGACTGGCACCATAATATCGCCGATGGCCTCATGTAATGCTTTTTGTACTTGTGGAATCAGTTCATCGGAAAGATTCAGGCCAAACTTAAAGAAAATATCTTCTAAGTTGTCAAAGTTATCGACGTATTCCAGACGGTGATAATACATTTCCGCCACCGTTTTCATGGCATCGTCATATTTTTTGAGCGTATAGGCGCTATTTTTTCCGCAGGCAATAATTTCCACTTCCGGGCGCGTCAGCAAATGTTCCACGACAGTAGTAAAGGCATCCTTCGACAGCTCGCCATTAAAAACATCTTTGCCTTCACTCACTACCCAGCCGCCGTTTTCAGCCACAAAGGCAATTTCATTCGCAATTTCATGGAAGAAAGAGATCAACTGATAATATTGATTCCCGCTGGCGACCACAAAGCGAATGCCTTGTGCTTTCATTTGCTGATACTGAGCCATAAACCGCTCACGGTTATAGGTTTTTTGATCGCTTAAGAAAGTACCATCCATGTCTACCGCAATTAATTTAATGCTCATCAACTATTCTCCATCGCCGTCTGCGTTTTGGTATCGGGTTTGGCGACGGCTTTCGCGACAATAGCCGCGAGAATAACCAGCGCCAGTACAACCAGCATTGCACTACGTAATCCATAATGTTCGCCGAGATAGCCCAGCAGCGGCGGCCCGACGAGGAAAGCCAGATAACCGGTCGTTGCTACCACACTGACGCGGGTTGGTGCATCGGGGCCGGTATCGCTGGCGGCAGAAATGGTCAGCGGGAAGCCCAGCGAGGCACCCAGTCCCCAAAGTACAACAGACACTCCTGCGACCCAGGCGCTATCGACAAAAATAATCAGCCCAATACCCAACGCCCCCATTAGTGCACTGGCCCGAACCACGGCAACGCGACTGTAACGGTCGATGAACCAACCGCCGGTGAAGCGTCCAACGGTCATCCCCAGGGTAAAACCGGCATAAATCAGCGAGCCGGAAGTAGGGCTAAAACCGTGACCGTCAACCATTAATAAGGGTAACCAGTCGTTGGCAGAACCTTCGGCAAAGGCCATCGCCAGCACTACAACACCAATCAACAGCAACTGGATATCGCGATAAAAAGGAATGCCTTTTTCGCCATGCTGGGTGCCATCGGCAGCATTTTTGCCCGTACCGTCAGGGATTGCCTGAATGGCGATATAAATAGGCGCGATACCTACCAGCGCCGCCAATGAAATGTGCACCGTTGCCGGAACGCCAAAGGCCGTCAGTGCCATCCCGACACCAGCGCCTGCCAGCGTGCCCAGGCTATAAAAACCGTGCATCATCGGCAAAACCGTTTTATTCATTTCTCGCTCAACGGCGGCACCTTCAACGTTTATCGCCACTTCCGCAGAACCAAAACTTGCCCCAAAGACGCCGAGACCAACGGCAAAGAGCAGGGGCGATGTCAGCCAGAGTGCCAGACTTAATATCATCATCCCGATCAATGCGCAGGACATCGTGACCAGGATGACATTACGTGTCCCAAAGCGTTTCACTAACCACGCCGAGCAGAGAATACCGCTCATCGAACCGATCGACAGACCAAAGAGAACACCGCCCATTTCAGCGATCGAGACAGAGAGAATATCGCGGATAGCAGGCGTACGGGTTGCCCAGGACGCCATTAACAGGCCTGGCAAAAAGAAGAACATAAACAGCGCCCAGGTTCGGCGTTTCAATGCATTACGTGAAGAATTTACGGTCATAGATCACGTCAAAATAAGAAGAGGGAAGACAACATTAGCAAGGTTGTGTACATTTGTACACAATTGCAGAGAGAGGAAATGACATGCGTCGCGCTAACGATCCGCAACGGCGAGAAAAAATTATCCAGGCCACGCTGGAGGCGGTGAAACTTTACGGAATACATGCTGTTACGCACCGCAAAATTGCTACCCTTGCCGGGGTACCGTTGGGATCGATGACCTACTATTTTTCAGGAATTGATGAGTTGTTGCTGGAGGCGTTCAGCAGTTTTACTGAGATTATGTCCCGGCAATATCAGGCATTTTTTAGCGATGTTAGTGATGCTCAAGGCGCATGCCAGGCTATCACCGATATGATCTACAGCTCACAGGTTGCAACGCCGGATAATATGGAGCTGATGTACCAGCTCTACGCGCTGGCTAGCCGAAAACCGCTATTAAAAACGGTAATGCAAAACTGGATGCAGCGCAGTCAGCAAACGCTCGAACAATGGTTTGAACCCGGAACCGCCCGCGCGCTTGATGCGTTTATTGAGGGGATGACGCTGCATTTTGTCACCGACCGTAAGCCGCTATCGCGCGAGGAGATTTTGAGGATGGTTGAGAGGGTTGCAGGGTAGTAGATAAGTTTTAGATAACAAAAAACCCATTTATGTAAACGGGTTAATGAAAACAATAAGTTAGATTAAAAACAATAAGTTAGGTTGGTGGTCAGTGGTGGTTATTACGGGGTAATGCCAACCGCTGCCGCCACTTTGTCGCCACTTGTTTTACCTTAGACGCCAGGGGCCTCTATCTTCAATCTGCTCGACTAACCCCTCCTCTTCTAGCTCACGCAATAGTGCAACAACCCAATATTGTTGGTTCGAACTTGTTGCTTTCCGTTTTTCTCCCCAATTCAAGCCGCTAAGATGAAATACTTCAGATTGTTTAACTCCTTTGCCGTTTTTTTGGGCGTCTGGGTGAGCTCTGAGTATGCGTAAAGCCAATTCTTTGGCTTTGTTGCGTAGTTCAGCTCCCTGATGCTGTAACTCATTCATTGGTCGTGCTCCATGTGAAAGAAAAAAGAATATTAGCTCAATAGGGCAGAATACGCATTTTCAAATACTTGCTGTTGATGTTGGTAGTGTTGCCAGCGGATTAAACCTTAATGCAGTCTCAAGATGATCAGGTGCCAGATGTGCGTAACGCATCGTCATTTTTATGTCGTGATGTCCGAGGATTTTTTGCAAAGCAAGGATATTTCCACCCGACATCATGAAATGCGCCGCAAACGTATGGCGCAGAACGTGTGTCAGTTGACCGCGAGGGAGCACGATAGACGTTTTTTCCATCACGGATAAAAATTGAAAATAGCAGTCTGTGAAGAAATTGAACCCATCAAGCGCCATGATCTCTTCGTAAAGCTCTTTACTGATAGGGATGCTTCTGTTTTTCTTCCCCTTTGTTCTTACAAAGGTAATTCGGTATTTGGTCACCTGTGAGCGGGTAAGATTTACGGCTTCACGCCAGCGTGCGCCTGTGCTTAAGCATATCTTAACTACCAGTGCCAGAATTGGGTCCTGACGTTTGCAATCAGCCAGCAATTCAACAATCTGCTCATGGGTAAGCCATGCCATCTCTTTTTCTGCGATGGTGAATTTTCGCATGTTCTCCAGTGGGTTCGGATACGACCATTCGCCCAGGCGGGATAGTTCGCTAAAAACACTACTTAGATAGCTTTGCTCCAGGTTAATGGTGACCGGGCTTGCTCCTTTCTTCCATTTCTCGCTGAAGTAGATCTCACCTGTCAGGCGTTTATCTCGATAGTGGGCAAACATTTTAGAGGTTAGATCAGTTGCAAGGGGATTGCCCAGAGCGTCAACCATCAGCAGCAATTTGTCATAGACATGCTGCCCAGCAGTCAGTGATTTACCATGTAGTTTGAACCATAGCTCAACCACGTCTTTCAGTGTTCGACGATCCACTGATTCACTTAGCCAGGGCTTTGCTTCGGTTTCTTCCATCGTGTGACGCTCAAAAGCCAGAGCTTCGCCTTTGGTGGCGAATTGTTTACGCACACGACGCCCACTTCGTCCGGCGGGGTAACATTCGCAAAGCCATTTCCCTGTGGTGAGTTTTCGTACTGCCATAAAAAATGCCCTCCAGTAGAGAGCATTTTTACTGTATGTATAACCAGTGTCAATGTATGAAATCCTACGACCATACATCTCACTGAAGCCATAATGAAGTTGGCTATTCTTTTTGCTATGTGAGCATGTAACTTTTGCGGTTAACCTGCGGCTCATTTTTATTTTAGACGCAGATATAAAAGCAAAAGTTATCGTGAGTTTTTAGTACAGATTTTTTTGGATTTACTAATAGTTCCATCATTGCAAACGAATTTGCCATCTGAGGTACAGTGAGAAACACCTCCCTTTTTCCCTGAGCAGGGATAATTTCTAGCATAGGTAGTTAGTGGGTTTAATAACAAAGAACATGACAAAACCACAAAAAATACCTTACCAAGCATAGTTTCCTCCCGGTACTATTTAACATACTTGACTGTTAAACTTATAATTTTACCAATTATTTCAATGTCTTCTATCTTACATTCGAAGGCTCTGTTTCCACCCTCGACGAAGATTCTTCCACCGGGTAAACGAGTAATGTCACGGATCGTTACTTCGCCATCAATACTTATTACCCATTTACCATCACGTATATCATCAAATTCTTTATCACAAATAAATTCAGAATTGTTATCTGTGATGACAAAAGGTTTTTTAAACGTAGAGGGTAGAAATCCCTTATCAAAAATATAAAAACCGTCTTCACGCAAGGCACCATCAGATAATACATATTTAGCAACTTCCATAGTATTTGTATTACCTGAAGTTTGCTTTGAACCATGTCCGGTTGTGAGCCAATTAAGCGAGGTGCCCGTTTCAAGGGCGCACTGGATTACCCATTCTGCTGGGAATGAGTCACGCATGTAGCGTGTGGCGAGTGTACTTTTAGAGATTCCTAAATGATCGCACAACGCCTGTCGAGTTTTGAATCCATAAGCTTCTACCATGCGCTCTATAGCGCCTCGTCCGCCTTTCTCCAAATTCATGGTCACTCCAAGTGAACTTTTATCTTGACGATTTCATTGTGCGATCGTATGTTTATGGTGTTCACAAAATACAAACGATCCGTATTCGTCCTGATTAATCATCATTAAACGAGGAATGTTGCATCATGAGACCTAACATTTCAATCACTCTTACCACGCCTCATGTGACTATTGAGCGCTATAGCGAGCTGACAGGGCTGTCCATCGATACCATCAATGACATGTTGGCTGACGGACGCCTTATCCGTCACCGTTTGCGCAAAGACAAAAAACGCGAAAAAGTGATGATCAACATAGCAGCCATGACCGTTGATGCGCTTTCAGAATGCAATCTAAACCTTAATTAGTTCGATTCTGAAATACATCAGAGGCATTGACCATGTTTGATTACCAAGTTTCCAAACATCCACATTTTGATGAAGCCTGTCGTGCATTTGCACTGCGCCACAATCTGGTGCAACTGGCAGAACGTGCAGGCATGAATGTGCAGATTCTGCGGAACAAGCTGAACCCAGCTCAGCCTCATCTATTAACCGCACCAGAAATCTGGCTGCTTACTGATCTGACTGAAGATTCAACGCTGGTAGATGGTTTTCTGGCACAGATTCATTGTCTGCCATGTGTACCGATTAATGAGGTGGCAAAAGAGAAACTGCCACATTACGTCATGAGTGCAACTGCAGAGATCGGGCGTGTTGCTGCAGGTGCGGTATCTGGCGATGTAAAAACCTGTGCCGGTCGTCGTGATGCTATCAGCAGCATTAACTCTGTAACACGACTGATGGCGCTGGCGGCTGTTTCATTGCAGGCTCGTTTACAGGCTAATCCTGCGATGGCGAGTGCAGTTGATACCGTGACTGGCCTTGGTGCTTCATTCGGTTTGCTGTGAGGTGCTTATGCTGACGAAAGAACCATCATTTGCATCGCTGCTGGTAAAACAAAGCCCGGCAATGCACTACGGTCACGGCTGGATCATGGGTGAGGATGGTAAACGCTGGCATCCATGTCATTCACAAGATGAATTGCTGTCTGAATTGACCACGAGGAAACGGAGAAAGTCAAAATGTATGCAGCGGAAAGTGAAGTGGTTTATCAGTTTCGTTACAGAGGGGAGAGTTATTCAGTACCTGAAGATGATTTGCTCTGTTGTTATCCGTCGTTGTCGGGCGATGGCAGTTACTTTTTCACGCTAAGGGATGGGACGTTTTTACGGGGAGAGCAGGTTAAAGAGACGATACGAAAAAATGTATCTCCTCTTGAACGTTACCGTAAGAACAAAGAACGATAGTTGCGTTTTGGGAATATGAATTATGGCAATTAATGGCGCTGCAGCAACTGTTCCATTAAGTCCCGGTGAACGCCTGAATGGACTTAATCATATTGCGGAGTTAAGGGCGAAAGTTTTTGGCCTGAATATTGAGTCAGAGCTTGAGCGGTTTATTAAAGATATGCGTGATCCACGGGATATCAATAATGAACAAAATAAACGGGCACTGGCTGCCATATTCTTTATGGCAAAAATTCCAGCTGAACGTCATAGCATCAGCATTAATGAGCTGACCACTGACGAAAAGCGGAAGTTGATTAAAGCAATGAATCATTTTCGTGCAGTGGTGAGCTTATTTCCCAGACGGCTAACCATGCCGAATTAACCAACTAATGAAATTCATGGCGTAAACCCGCCAGGCATCCCTTTATCTAAATTCAGGAGAATTGATTATGCGTAATATTGAAACCCTCACAACTAAAACCGGACCGGATGATGCAGGGCTTAATATTTTACTGACAGAGGCTCGTCTGGAAGAACGCCGGGCAAGGGCTGAAGCAATGGCAGCTCGCCTTGATAGCCTGGCGTGTCATATCACATCCCGCCAGCTAAACCACGTCGAAGCGGCAGAACTGCTGCGTGTGACTGCTGAAGCAATCCAGAACGAAGCGCAGGAGATCCACTGATGGCTGATGCAATGGATCTCGTACAGCAGCGCGTTGAAGAAGAACGCCAGCGTCATATCCGTGCTGCCCGCGCCAAAACGCCGGGCGTATCCCGCGTGCTTTGCATTGAGTGCGAAGCACCAATTCCGCCAGCACGACGTCGCGCCATTCCGGGAGTGCAGCTTTGCATTACCTGTCAGGAAATCGCAGAACTGAAAGGCAAACATTACAACGGAGGTGCTGTATGAGCACCATCCTGAAATGGGCGGGAAATAAAACCGCCATTATGCCAGAACTGAAAAAATACCTTCCTGCTGGCCCGCGACTGGTTGAACCTTTCGCGGGTTCTTGTGCTGTGATGATAGAGACGGATTACCCCAGCTATCTTGTTGCGGATATTAATCCTGATTTAATCAACCTCTATAAAAAGGTTGCTGCTGATTGCGAGGCGTTTATATCTCGTGCCAGAGCTTTATTTGAGGAAGCAAACAGGGAGGTGGCTTATTACAACATAAGGCAGGAGTTTAATTACTCCACTGAAATTACTGATTTCATGAAAGCGGTATATTTCCTGTATCTCAATCGTCATGGTTACCGTGGGTTATGTCGCTATAACAAGAGCGGGCATTTCAACATTCCCTACGGGAATTATAAAAATCCGTATTTCCCTGAAAAAGAAATTCGCAAATTTGCAGAAAAAGCCCAGCGAGCAACGTTTATCTGCGCCAGCTTTGATGAAACGCTGGCGATGTTGAAGGCGGGGGATGTGGTGTATTGCGATCCGCCTTATGACGGTACGTTTTCCGGCTATCACACTGATGGCTTCACTGAGGATGACCAGTATCACCTGGCATCCGTTCTTGAACATCGATCATCTGAAGGTCATCCGGTCATTGTTTCTAACAGTGACACATCCCTGATTCGTTCGCTGTATCGCAATTTCACTCACCACTACATCAAGGCAAAACGCAGCATCGGCGTGTCGGCTGGCGAGAGTAAATCTGCAACAGAAATCATTGCTGTTTCCGGGGCGCGCTGCTGGGTGGGATTTGATCCTTCGCGTGGCGTGGATAGTTCTGCTGTGTACGAGGTGCGTGTATGAGTCATGACGATATGAGCAACTCTAGCGGCTTTAACGAGGCCGCTGCAGCATTTTCATGGAACGGCCCGAAAAAGGCCATTAACCCTTATCTGGACCCGGCGGAAGTTGCGCCGGAGTCTGCACTTTCAAACATGATCACTCTGTACGCTGCCGATAACGAGCAGGAACAGCTGCGCCGCGATGCACTGAGTGAGCAGGTCTGGGAGCGTTATTTCTTTAATGAATCCCGTGATCCTGTCCAGCGCGAAATGGAGCAGGATAAGCTCATTAGCCGGGCAAAGCTGGCGCATGAGCAGCAGCGTTTTAATCCAGACATGGTCATTCTGGCTGACGTCAACGCCCAGCCTTCCCATATCAGCAAGCCGCTGATGCAACGTATTGAATATTTCAGCAGCATGGGCAGGCCAAAGGCTTATTCCCGCTATTTGCGTGAGACGATTAAGCCATGTCTGGAACGACTGGAGCATGTCCGCGACTGTCAGCTATCCACTTCTTTTCGCTTTATGGCAAGTCATGAAGGGCTGGATGGCCTGCTTATCCTGCCTGAAATGAGTCAGGATCAGGTGAAGCGCCTGTCTACCCTTGTCGCTGCGCATATGAGCATGTGCCTTGATGCCGCTTGTGGTGATTTGTATGCCACCGATGACGTTAAGCCAGAAGAAATCCGCAAAACATGGGAAAAGGTGGCAGCGGAAACCCTGCGTCTGGATGTTATTCCGCCTGCGTTTGAGCAACTCCGTCGGAAAAGAAACCGCCGTAAACCCGTGCCCTATGAACTCATTCCGGGTTCGCTGGCGCGTATGTTGTGTGCCGACTGGTGGTATCGGAAATTATGGAAGATGCGTTGCGAATGGCGGGAAGAGCAGTTGCGTGCTGTCTGCCTGGTCAGCAAAAAAGCATCCCCCTATGTCAGCTATGAAGCCGTGATGCATAAACGTGAGCAGCGCCGTAAGTCGCTGGAGTTTTTCCGTTCTCATGAACTGGTGAACGAAGACGGCGACACGCTGGATATGGAAGATGTGGTAAACGCCAGCAGCAGCAACCCGGCGCATCGCCGCAATGAGATGATGGCCTGTGTTAAAGGTCTGGAGCTTATCGCGGAAATGCGCGGTGACTGCGCTGTTTTCTACACTATCACCTGTCCGTCGCGTTTCCATTCCACGCTCAATAACGGCAGACCCAACCCGACCTGGACAAACTCGACGGTAAGACAAAGCAGCGACTATCTGGTCGGCATGTTTGCTGCATTTCGTAAGGCGATGCACAAAGCCGGATTGCGCTGGTATGGCGTGCGGGTGGCTGAGCCGCATCATGACGGTACAGTTCACTGGCACCTGTTGTGTTTTATGCGCAAAAAAGACCGCCGCGCCATCACTGCATTACTGCGTAAGTTTGCCATCCGTGAAGACCGCGAGGAGCTGGGCAATAACACTGGGCCGCGCTTTAAGTCTGAGTTGATTAACCCGCGCAAAGGAACGCCGACAAGCTACATCGCGAAATATATCAGTAAGAACATTGACGGGCGTGGTCTGGCTGGCGAGATCAGTAAGGAAACGGGTAAATCCCTGCGTGATAACGCTGAATACGTTAATGCCTGGGCGTCTCTGCATCGTGTTCAGCAATTCCGCTTCTTTGGCATTCCGGGGCGTCAGGCTTACCGTGAACTGCGATTGCTGGCTGGTCAGGCGGCGAGGCAACAGGGTGACAAAAAAGCAGGTGCGCTGGTACTGGATAACCCGCGCCTTGATGCCATCCTAGCTGCTGCTGATGCTGGTTGTTTTGCCACCTACATCATGAAGCAGGGCGGCGTACTGGTTCCCCGCAAATATCACCTCATCAGAACCGCTTATGAAATCAACGAAGAGCCAACCGCCTATGGCGATCACGGTATTCGTATTTATGGCATCTGGTCACCCATTGCAGAGGGCAAGATCTGCACTCATGCAGTGAAGTGGAAAATGGTTCGTAAGGCCGTTGACGTTCAGGAGGCGGTAGCCGACCAGGGCGCTTGCGCCCCTTGGACTCGTGGCAATAACTGTCCCCTTGCTGAAAATTTGAACCAACAGGAGAAAGATAAATCAGCAGATGGGGATACCAGAACTGATATTACCTGCATGGATGACAAGGAATTGCACGATTACCTGCACAATATGAGCAAAAAAGAGCGCCGGGAACTGGCAGCAAGATTACGCCTGGTTAAACCGAAACGGCGTAAAGACTACAAACAGCGAATTACAGAGCATCAGCGTCAGCAGCTCGTCTATGAACTGAAGTCCAGAGGATTTGATGGCAGCGAGAAAGAGGTCGATTTGCTCCTTCGCGGTGGCAGTATTCCGTCAGGAGCAGGCCTGCGTATCTTCTATCGGAACCAGCGTTTGCAGGAAGATGATAAGTGGCGGAACCTGTATTAATTACGCGGGTTAACAATTCGTGCTCTTAATAATACCAGGCATATCAGGCTGATGAACGTAAAAAAACGTTTTACATCAGTAAGATTATTATATACTGTAAATATAAACAGTGTTTATGCATACAGTATTGCTTGTGGTGTCATAGGAGGAAAGATGCAGGACTATTTTTTGGAGTCTTTGAAGCTCCAGCGCATTGATTTTTTTCTTAAGCTTGTAGCGGCTAGTGAGTGTAGTGATGAAGAGAAGGGGCTGGCTCTGCAGTGGGTTTCTGAATTGACTGATGAACTCATGGCAAAAATCAGAAGCCACGAATACAACCGCTCAATGGATGTCATCAGCTGAGGTGACTTTTATGCGCATTGAAATAATGATCGATAAAGAGCAGAAGATTAGCCAGTCTACCCTGGACGCTCTGGAGTCCGAGCTTTACCGCAACCTGCAACCCATCTATCCCAAGACAGCTATCCGCATCCGTAAAGGGTCGGCAAACGGCGTTGAGCTGAGTGGCTTAAAGCTTGATGAAGACAAAAAGCGGGTGATGGAAATTATGCAGCAGGTTTGGGAAGACGACAGCTGGCTGCACTAAGGAACGTTCCTGATGTAAGAACTTGATTCTGACGTCAGCAAGGTTGAACAACGAGAGTAGCGAGGCGTTAGCCATGGGTAAAAAAGACAGTAATCACCAGATTATTTATCGGGGCCAGGTGCTGGAACGGTTTACCCCTGGCGGCTGGGTCTTCTTTCAACGCCCAAAGGAGTGTGGCGGAGGTTTTTGGTTGGGCCGCACCTATGAAGACTGCTTCTGGCTTGAGCTGGAATTCCCCGTTTCGCTATATGACGGCCTGGAGTTTTTGATGGAAGTCACCAGGGTAGAGCAGAGAAGTGATGAGGTTGACGCGAATTATTCCCTGTTTGATTAAAAATGTATTAGCTTATAATGGAATACTATTTTTGCAGGTGGGGGCGCAATGGATTTAGTCTTTAAAATTCTGGCTTCGTTGGGTGGGGTGTCTTTTGTTGCATCTGGCATATTTGTTTGGATCGGGAAAGTTTATTTAGAAAGATATAAGTCGCGGCTAAACAAAGATATTGCTGAATTTCAATCACAACTGAGTGCAACTAATGAAAGAATAAAGGCTAAGTTAGACAATTCTGTTTATGTAACGAAAGCGTATTTTGATAAGGAGTTATCAGCATATAGTCTCATTTGGAATTCGATGTTTGAAACCAGAGAAAGCGTGCTTAAGCTGAGGCCTGCGCTGGATCATTT
>ERZ791603.2068-NODE-2068-length-13402-cov-17.100697_pt1 | contig 13402 bp, 15 predicted proteins | sample MGYA00509966_ERZ791603 | MGnify/ENA primary metagenome ERZ791603 (study PRJEB30046, sample SAMN00791931) | human gut metagenome | study: EMG produced TPA metagenomics assembly of the A metagenome-wide association study of gut microbiota in type 2...
ATGATGTTACGACGGGCTTTGGTGTAAACACCATAGCCCACTTTCATCAACTTACCTTCGTTTACCAGTGTACGAAGAGCTCTGCCAACCTGATCATAGCCAGCGATATCCCTGAAATCATCCCGGGTGAACACATAACGTTTTGAACGGTTCAGTCGGGACTGAATACGGTCTTTTGTAGTCATGTTTCCTCCGAAAAATTTTCACAATGATAGCAAAAATATGACATGTTTAATAGCGGGGCAAGGCCACATTACCTGTCTGCTAATACATTTGGATAGTGCCTGGCAATTATGTCATTTAGCCTGTCAACCAGTTCTGGTTTCCTGAACGTGATGTGTGCGGAGCCCTTCTTAAAGTATCTGATGCTGAACATCTCATCTTCATAGCTCTCTTTACCCTGAACAGACTGAATGTGCTCATCCAGACGAATAGTGATGTTTTCCCGATTGTCGGGGATTGGTTTACCGCTGAACAGGTGCAACATTCTTTCCAGATCGGCGAGTCGGTCAGCCTGTTGTCCGGTGATAAGATGAAATCCCCACCGGTCCCATCTCACCAGATTGTTGACGATAATTTTACTGCCAAATTTACAGGGGCAATTGGTTTTGTAATTCCAGTTCAGCCCTCTGAAGACGTTGATCACCCCTCGCTCAAACACCTCATCCTTATTCTGGTGCAGTTGTTCAAATGTGCTCAGGATGTTCGCTTCGCTGATTTCCGGAAAATTATCGTACTCCAGTGACCGGTACCATGTCTCACGGGCCTGTGCATCCATTAAGGAAAGCATCCCGGAACGTTGCATCAAGTCACGCCAGATTTCACGATCGAGATTGTGTGTGATGGCTTTCATTGCCGTTTCAGGTTTCTCCATGAGCCAGCAGCCACAGCGAAAATCCTGTTTCATCGCCCAGTCCAGTGCGGTTTTACCGCCAATACTTTCTGTCATTGCTGAGATTTCAGCCAGTTGCCGGATAAGTGTGTTGATTTGCAGCAGTGTACTTTTTCGTACAGCCAGAATGTGGCGGATACTGGTTGAGCAGATAACGTCCGTATGCCCGTTGACTACTTCCGGACGGGAGGCTGTGATATCAGACATAATCGATATTCCTTTTTGCAGATAAATGAAAACGCCAGCCCTGTTCAGGCTGGCGTCAGTGGAATGAAGTCTGGTGAGTGAGATGATGAGTGAAACTCACCGGTTCGGGGGCTGAAGCTGCAGTTGGCGCAGGGTACGGATATCCTCCCTGGCCTGTTCAATACAGGACAACAGGGCTGTCGAATCCGTTTTATCCTCATCGTTGTCAAAGATAATTCCGGATTCACAGTCGATATTGTCCTGCAGCCACGCAATCAGAATATCCAGCGCTGTTTCCGTGGTTAATGATTTCATGTTGTTTCTGGTTACCAGTCGAAAGTGGGTAAATCCGGCAGACACCCGGCGCTGGCATCCAGATGAATAAGACTGACGCCATAACGCCGGATGAGAGTGACAACCAGACGGCGGAAGGTTTTTGACAGGCCCAGACGTTTAAGGTGTAGCACCGGATACGACAAAGCATCGGTACGTAACAGATACCCTCTGCCTGTAAAATGAATCCATTCTGATTCGCCGGTGTCATTCGTCTGATGCGACAGCGAGTACAGCCAGGTGTTGTCCGTTTCCGTGATATGTGCGGTACTGCAGCGTATGCCGGTAAGGGCAGCAAATGGTGGCGTGCAGTCTGCTGAGGTCCGGTCAGATTCATCAACAACACGAAGGGAGTAGCCGTTATCGCAGATCATGTTAATCAGTTCAGCGAGATTAACACCATCAATGTCAACGACAATTCGCCCCATATTCAGTGCCTGTACGTTAACGCTGTCGGCTTCCAGTGTCAGGGTCAGTTGCATCGTTTCGACTCCTGATGCTTACCCAGGGTAATGTTATTTACCGTTCTGTAATTGTCGCGGGTCATCAGGCCGGTCGCCCTGCGAGCCCGGAGGATATCGATGCTGTTTATTAACTGAGAGCGGGTACAGGCGCTGAATCCCGGCTGGTCGGTACGTACCAGTGCGTATTTTTCAACGAGAAAGTTCACCGCATCACACAGTGAAATGCCAGCTTCAATATGCTGCTCAATCACACGTTCATCGGCGAACGGTGTGTCATTCAGCGTAAGGCCGTAGTGCTGGTCCAGCAGTCGGGTGAGCAGTGTCTGCCAGATTTCAACCGGAGACGGGCGTGAACTGGCCGCCTGCCCGGGTAATACAGGTAATGTTTTCATACTGAAGATTTTCCTGATATGCAGAGATGAAAAATGGAAAAGTGGCGTGGTGAAAGCACCAGGCCGTAGCAGAAGGCTATTCTGGAGAGTTAATTTTTCATTTCGGGCGTCGGATAAACAGCCAGATAAACGTAACCACAGCTGCCGAGGGTGTCCGCATGGCAGGTCAGCCCTTTAACATACAGCGTGACGGTATTCTGACGGTGGGGATTCAGTTCACTGCTGGTGAGCATGAGTTCCAGTTGTTTCATCAGCAGCGGAAAGGCCTGGTCCAGATGGTTCGCATCCGCATCGCTGAACCGCCCTCTGATACCGGCGCGGTCTGTAAGGTAATGCAACCGGTTACCCTCCTGCACCAGACGTGCCCCGAAACAGGGCGTCACGGTGCAGGGCAGCCCCCACCAGGGGCGGTCGTTGTTGTTGTCGGGATGCGTTGTCCCGGGCAGTGTGTCTGACACGATAAAGTCCTCACAGAAAATCGGTTAAGAATGGTCCGGTGGTGGCGATAATTCTGCTCATCTGAATGCCCTTCCAGACTCAGTTCAGGGTGACGCTCATCAACCGGACATATGGGCCAAAACTGTCCTTACGGCGTTCAGCAAACACGGCCAGCACACCGGGAATATCCTGCACTTCACGACCGGTATACGCTTCAGTGCTGCCGTGCCAGCGGTATTTGCCGGTACAGAACGGGAAAAGACGGGATGCAGGATGTTGTTGATGAATACGCATGGCTTCGCCACGGGTGATGATTTTCATAGTGGGATACCTCTGAAGACAGAAGATAAAAGTGAAAACAGGTGTGATGTGGTTGTAACGGTGACGGGTTAAAGCAGACCGTGTTCCGCAAAGGAGAAAACCTGGTTGCCACCAACTATCAGATGGTCCGGTACCCGGATATCCACCAGGGCCAGTGCCTGTACCAGACGTTCCGTGATAAGGCGGTCTGCCTTGCTGGGTGTGACTTCACCGGACGGGTGATTGTGTGCCAGCACCACAGCAGCGGCATTGTGATACAGGGCGCGTTTAATCACTTCACGGGGATGGACTTCCGTGCGGTTGATGGTGCCGGTGAAGAGGGTTTCACCGGCAATCAGCTGATTCTGGTTGTTCAGATACAGCACCCGGAACTCTTCCCGCTCCAGTCCCGCCATGTTCAGAATCAGCCACTCCCGTGCCGCATGCGTGGAGGTGAAGGCCACGCCGGGTTCATGAAGATGGCGGTCCAGGGTTTTCAGGGCCCGCTGAATGAGGCTGCGCTCTCTGGTTGTCATTTCTCCGGGCAGAAAGGAAAGCTGTTGCATTGTTCCGGCCCCTTTCAGTCAATGATGCGCATAATGGCGTTGCATTCCGGATGCTGCAGGGCGTAATCCCGCAGCCGGTAATAATGGACCGTCATGGCATAACACTCCGTACGACAGGCATGATGGCTGTACGTCATCAGACAGGCAGCAATGCCGGCGGCTTCGGGGCTCATTTCAGCGCGGTTACCGTTCATGGCACTGAACAGTACCCATGTTTCGTCATCATCGTCATCCGGTTCGGGTGCCATAAATGCCCCGCCGTTGTTCAGGGTGTACAGATTCCAGATACCACCGCAGTAGTCTTCGCACAGACGGTCCATCCAGCCGAAGACACGGGGCTCCAGGGTCACCCACTGTGGAATGAGGCCAAAATGCTGCGGCCAGAAGCTGATGCGCTGTTCATCAGGGACGAGGGTGGCAACCAGTTGAGGCGGGTTATTCTCTGATACAGCGGTTACGGAAACAGAAGGTGTGGTGGAATTATGCAAAACGGTTGTCATGAGATTATTCCTTATAAAAAGTAAATGAATGGAAGAAGTCGCGGGGCAGGGACGGACATGAGTCAGAACTGCGCTTTCAGGGAAAAGGCATCAGCGCATACTCTTCAGCAGTGTTTCTGCCATCACCCACAATGCGCGATTGAGCTTAATGTCCGTGTCGATGCTGTGAATGGCACGGGTATGGATACGTTTTCCTCTGGCACTGCGACCGGAAATCCCGCCTTTCAGCATATTCTCCTGGATGGTCTGATATGCGCTCCACAGGTCCTTACCGTAATCCTCCCGGCGTCGCGGTGTCAGAATGTCAGCAGTGGTGACGGGCTGATGTTCGTCACCATAACGGTAAGTCAGTGCCGCCTGTGCCAGCGCCTGGCGTGCCGGTGGCGGCAGGACCAGCGACTGCATGGCATCACGCTTCTCCTCAATCCGGTCAAAAACCCCCACCACCTCGTAAGCCCCTTCGATAACTTTCTCCACTACGTCTCCCCGGTGTGGAACACGCACTTCCCCCAGAGACTGACCACAGACGCATCCGTTCTGGCAGACGAACCTGAAGTAACCCGGCAGCATCTGGTAGCTGGAGGTACCGTCATGGGAGTTCAGCAGGATGATTTCAGGGACATGTTGTCCGTTTATCTCCCCGTCACGGCGCAGACGCAGCATGTGTTTGGTGTATCCCCGGCGGCCCGGGTCGCGCACGCGGGTCTGGCAGGCGAAGAATGGTTGGAAGCCTTCCCGCTGCAGGCTTTCCAGCACGGTGATGGTGGGGATCCAGGTATAGTTCTCGCTTCTGGATGTGTGTTTCTCTTCCCCGAATACGCTGGGGACGACCTGCATCAGTTCTTCACGGGTTAAGGGGCGGTCACGGCGTATCTGGTTCGCATAACCAAAACGACTGGCTAATCGCATGATTTATTCCTTATGAATGAGTTAGCGGTATAAATGAAAAAGCCGCGTCTCCCGGAGAAGACGCGGCCTGACAGATGAAATGAATGACGTTTATTGTCTGAGAAGCCCTTCACTGGCGAGCTGCGTATTTTTATGGAAGGAGATCACCCAATAACCCCATCGGGATCGGGCAATAACCGGCCAAATTGTGAACGATTCAGATGCCATTTGGCAGCAAAAGAGCCTTCGGCAATAAACGTGATGTACAACCCGGCATATCTGTTGCTCCCTGAAAGTAAAAAGCCCCGGTCATGATGACCGGGGCCTGAAGGGGAGTGACCTGATTATCAGAAAGTCACATTCAGCGTGGCCTGACCGTTATAGCCTTCAGCGCTGTTGCCGCTGACGCTGTGGGCATAACCGGCCTGAACGCCCAGAGTGATATTTTCCCGGACACGGGCTTCCAGTCCGGCCTGCAGGTCCAGTGACGTGCCATTCCGGGACGGTGAGAACGTCATGTTACTGCCGGCTTCAGCTGTACCCATGCTCATGTCACCCCGGGAGCTGAAGGTGCGGATAACAGAAGGCTGTACCCACCAGTTCACCGGCAGTTCACTCACACTGTGTTTTGCACTGTCGCGCAGGGTGTCACGGGATGAGGTGCCTTCACCAAAGCTCATATCGTTGTGGCTGCCCAGACGGAAACCGGCACGCACATGTTGTGCACTGCCATGCCCGAACTTCACATAACCGGCGTTATCCTGGCCGTCATCCAGGGAGAGTCCCTGCCAGGTATACTGCAGTTGTGGTTCCAGCATCAGGTTGTCAGTGATACTGAAGGGCAGACCGGTTTCCAGTGAGCCCAGCCAGCCCCAGCCCCGGGCGCGGAAGTCGTTATTGTCCGATGACGCTTTCATGCTGTGGCGGGTTCCCTGTGCCACAATGTCAGCCCACAGGCCGGAGGACGTGTGTGTCAGATTCAGGTATCCGCCCAGGCTGCCGGCATCATCCCGGACCGTGCCGGCGCGGGAACCGTCATCATCCTTAACATCAACGGAAGAATGGCCTGCAGCACCATACACCCCTGTCGTCAGAGACATACCGGCAACCTCTGTTCTGAGCAGGTCACCCTCCAGACGGACGAAGCCATAGCTGCCGCTGCTTTCCGGCGTGGCTCCACGGGCAATACCGCCGTTGTTATCGTGACCGAGATGACCGCCCTGAATGCTGAGACGGACGCTGTTATTTTCACCGTTTACACCGATCTGATGGCTGCGGGAGCCTGCCAGAATCCGGTCATAGTCCATTGCCTGTGTCAGCATGGAGGCATACAGGGGGACTTCAGCACGATAAGCATTTTCACTGCGCAGGTACCAGTCTTCATCGCTGTCACGGTTCAGGGTGTAGTTAAAGGCTCCGGCCTGAAGCGGGCGACTCAGGGCAAACGCACCTTCTTCTGTGGTGGCACCATTCTGTGCATCCACAACCCGGATACCCTGTCCGGAGGTTGCCACCCCGAGGTTACTGTTTCCGACATTTGTAAACGCAAGCCAGGTTTTGCCGGTTGCCTGACCACCATTAATCACCAGTTGGTCAGAGGTATTGCTGCCATCAAGGCGAACACGCATATTGATGGTGCCACCCTGACCGGTGAGGTTACTGGTTGTCAGTTTATGGAACGTTACCGGGGCGTTGCCTTTTGCAACAGCACGACTCAGTACGGCGTCCGGTGTTGTCTGATTATCAAAGTAAATCTCCCCTGCGTTAACAATATCGCCGGTACTGACCACATCACCATTCAGTACCATGCTGGCACCTTTACTGAGCTGTGTTCTGCCACTCAGACTTCCCCCGGCAGCCAGCGTCAGTGTTCCACGATGTCCGACCGTGGTGTTGCTGGCCTGTCCCCCGGCATTAATCGTAAAGCTGCCGCCATTTTCCAGCAGCAGGCCGCTGGCCTGACCGGATATGCCGTCAATACTGAACTTACCGCTGGCATTGGTCCCCTCAACAGTGGCACCACTGTCTGCAATCAGGGCACCACCGGATGTCATGGTGACACCTGTTGCCTTACCACCGGCAGACACTGCCAGGGTACCGCCGTCATCCACCCGTGTTTTCTGGGCTGAATGGCCCTCCAGTACATCCAGACGACCGCCGGACTCCAGAACAACGCCGTCAGCCTTACCGTTTTCCACCGTGAAATTGCTCAGACGGTTGCTGCCGGTGACGGTTGCCGCCGTACTGGTGACCAGTGCGCCGCCCTGCTTCAGGGTGACATTCGTGGCTGTACCACCGGCGTTCACCTGCAGTTTGCCTTTCTGGTTAACGGTGGTGAAATCCGCCAGACCACCTTCCTTGATAATCTGCCAGCCGTCACTGTTTACAACAGTGCCAGACGCCGTACCGCCGTTGTGCACATACTGGTACCCCCCATTCAGCGTGGTATCCAGTGCGTGACCATGTACAGTCTGGTCGCCGCCGGCATAAACCTCAGTGGTATTTGCCGTTCCTTCAGCAGCCACAATCTGACGACCATTTTTATTGATGGTGGTGCGTACGGCATTTCCGCGAACAAACTGCCCGGTATCACCATTTTCTGCATCCGGTCCCCCTTCAGCGCCGGTATTCACAACGGTATCTGTTGCCACTGCGCCGGATTTGACGGCCTGCCAGCCCTTCTCATTAATGACGGTACCCGTTGCAATCCCGCCTTCATGTACCCACTGCTCACCGCCGTTCAGCGTGGTGTTCACTGCCTGCCCCTGAAGGCTCTGTCCGCCTCCGGCACTGATAACCGTGTCTGAAACGCTTCCTCCGGCATTTACTCTCTGAAGACCACCACCGGTGACAGTAGTGTTGTTGGCGACACCGCCATTTTGTATCCATTGTCCGCCGGTATTGGCCTCGTTATCCGGCCCATACTCCAGACCGGTACTGATGGTCATTCCGTTGGCCGTACCGAGGACAATCTGGTTGTCATGATTTGTCAGTGTTCCGTCGTTCACGGTTTCTCCCGCCTGTACAACCGTGTCAGCAGCCAGTGCCGGGACTGATGTGACAGCAGCAAGAGACATCGCAACCGCCACACCAGCGCGTTTTCCCCGTGAGCGGGCCAGTTCGGAGGCCACCACCAGGGTGCCCGTAATGTGATTCCATACCAGCCTGTAGCTGGTGTTCAGATGTCGTTTCATCAGCTTTTCCTTACAGAGGGTGAATAAAAAAGCCGGTACCCACAAAAGTGGATACCGGCAGGTACAAAACAGCATGGTCAGATAAAGTGGTTTTTCCCGGACATAAATGCTTCCCCTCTCTCATCCGCCAGAGAAGTATCAGTCCGTTGTGTGCAATTCCGTTCTGCATGATGAAGAGATTCAGCTGCCTTTTCGCAGACCATTAACCACTATAAACGATCGATAGTAACGATCGATACCTGTTTTATCGATCGTTTTATTCTATTAATGGCAGGGCAGTCACGCAAGAGAAACAGGAGGGGTATGAGGTGTTTGCGTCATGTTTTCAGTTGGTTAACGCAATGTAATCAGGCATTTCCCCTGACAGACTGTTCAGAAGAAAATCCAGTTCCATACAGCGCGGGCAACAGAGACCACCGTGTCACGGACGGCACGCAGAACCGTACGAGCCACAGAGGCAACACAGACGCTCTCCGCCGTGTCAAATATCCGGTCCACCGCACCGGTAAACTGTTCACGGGCCTGCCCCCGGACAGATTCCGTGCACAGCTCGTCCTGCAGGCGGGTCATCAGGGGACTGGCGGCATGGTCGGGAAGTGCTGTCATGAGCGCACTGACCAGCGTATCCAGTTCCCAGCCGGTGCGGGCCGATACGGCCACAACCGGATGTACGGGCCGGAACAGCCGGAATACCGCATCTGTTTTCTCACGAATGTTCTGTGCCTGTGCGGGAGAAGGCTGAATGCCGGCCATATCCCATTCATGGCAGGGCTCCGTTTTGTCGGCCTGCGTCACCACAAACAGCACCTGCTGATGTCCCCGGTGCAGGATGTGTCGCCAGAAATACTCATCCACAGACAGGGCACGGTCATCGGCTTTAATCAGCCACAGTACCAGGTCAAGTTCAGGCAGAATGTCACGGTACAGGGCTTCATACTCTGCATCCCTGTCCCGGCTCTCGCCCACCCCGGGCAGGTCAGTGATAATCATGCTGTGACCGTGGCCACTCAGACGGAAGCGCCGCACTTCCCGGGTGCCGGCGTGAACATCACTGACCGGGGTGACCTCCCCCTGAAACAGTGCATTACAGAGTGAGGATTTACCGGCCCCGCTTTTACCCATAATGCCAATCACGGGTTCGTGGCTGGTGAGTTTGCGCAGATGTTCGAGGATATGGCGGGAAAGCGAATTAGGCAGGGAGGCCAGTGGTTTTTCAATTGCCTCAATGGCATCAGACGGATTCATACATGTATTCCCGGTGAAAAAAGACAAAACCCCGCGCACCGGAAAGGTGGCGGGGGATTCACGGAGATAATATCTGTCTGAAATTATTTAGGATGCAGGTATCTTCAGATAATCGCACCTCCAGAATTTTATTCTTAATAGTTGAATAGTGGTATTTGGTTTCCCTGAGAGAATATAAAGGTGAATCATGCTGTATTGAGTTTGATTCTATTTGTACTGAGACAGGTATCTTCATGATTATAATCAAAAGTCGGGTGGATTGGTCTGGCGCTCATTATTTTTTCGAATAAACTCACTAATTATTGTAACAATCCCAAAGGAGATGATTTTATGTATAATTGTGGTGAATCATATTCAGAATACGACATATCATTATCTGACGATGAAAACTATAACGATGACTATTATCGTGAACGCCCGTGCCCGGGAGAAGTTTTCGGCTATGATAATACTGAGGATAATGATGAGGCGGCATCTGATTATGCATTAAAAATAAATGAAAACTCTGATTAAGACGGGGGTAACTGATAATAAGACAATCAATGACAGATATTAATGAATAAACATAATCAGGCGCTCAATACTTGATTTAATCTGGGCGCCTGATTAAAATCCGAGGTGACATATAATAATTTTCATCAAAATAGTATTTATGTACTAACTAAGCAGGATTTAAACCTCTATTTCTGGGCATTTGTTATCACTTAATCCATTACTGCTCCTCCTTCAGCATATGTCGTATCCGTTGAAGGATTTACGCATATCGGTAATGCCGGCACCCAGCCAGATGCGGGTACCTGACGGGAGTGAGATCATTGTCCCCTCCCGCTCAGTTCACGGAGCAACACTGTGAGCAGATCTGGTGAAGGATTTTCCAGCGTCATGTTACCGTGACGGAACTCCACCTTGCAGGAGCTGGCACTGACAGTAGTCTGGGTGGATAAAGACGGAGTAAGAGCAGCCACCGGTTCTTGCGGCTCATCCGGCGTTATCTCCACAGGTAATAATTCAACGCCAGTGTCAGAAGAGGTTGTTACCGGAAGACGCCGCGATATACGCCCTTCGTTTTGCCAAAGTCTGAGCCATTTGAAAATAACATTATCATTGACGCCATTTTCTCGAGCAATCTGGGCCACACAAGCACCGGGTTGTGATGCCAGTCAATCATACGAAGTTTGAATTCATTCGAATACTTTTTAGAGGTTCTTTTCGCCAGTCCTGTAATTCCATACTTAGATGTCCGTCTGTGTCAGATGGGCGTCTAAGTTACCAATTCTTGTCTAATGGCTACATACGGCGGTCGGTTTACGCTTACCTTGTTCTGGAAAAGCTGGAGATGAAATGGTCTCCAGAGCAAATATCAGGATGGTTAAGGCGAACAAAACCACGTCAAAAAACGCTGCGAATATCACCTGAGACAATTTATAAAACGCTGTACTTTCGTAGCCGTGAAGCGCTACACCACCTGAATATACAGCATCTGCGACGGTCGCATAGCCTTCGCCATGGCAGGCGTCATACCCGCAAAGGCGAAAGAGGTACGATTAACATAGTGAACGGAACACCAATTCACGAACGTTCCCGAAATATCGATAACAGACGCTCTCTGGGGCATTGGGAGGGCGATTTAGTCTCAGGTACAAAAAACTCTCATATAGCCACACTTGTAGACCGAAAATCACGTTATACGATCATCCTTAGACTCAGGGGCAAAGATTCTGTCTCAGTAAATCAGGCTCTTACCGACAAATTCCTGAGTTTACCGTCAGAACTCAGAAAATCACTGACATGGGACAGAGGAATGGAACTGGCCAGACATCTAGAATTTACTGTCAGCACCGGCGTTAAAGTTTACTTCTGCGATCCTCAGAGTCCTTGGCAGCGGGGAACAAATGAGAACACAAATGGGCTAATTCGGCAGTACTTTCCTAAAAAGACATGTCTTGCCCAATATACTCAACATGAACTAGATCTGGTTGCTGCTCAGCTAAACAACAGACCGAGAAAGACACTGAAGTTCAAAACACCGAAAGAGATAATTGAAAGGGGTGTTGCATTGACAGATTGAATCTACACTGTTAGATTAATGATTTATTAGCTAGAGAGTAATAGATTTTTTGTCGAGTTTTACTGGGGGCAGTAAAATTTCGATGTGTGTACTTGTGTTTTTTGTGATTTCCTGCCTTTAAAATTTTTCCTATTGGGCAGTAATCACCTTTGAATATTGATAGCTATTCTTTTTATTACTAATAAATTCTTTCTTCTAAAAGAATGTAGTTTTACTCATTGGAATATGGGGTGTAGATTGTCTGTTAACAGATTTGATGCCATTGATGGCACTCGTGGGATATTGGCGAGTATGGTCATGCTCAGCCATATGTTTGGCAGCTTTATGGGTTGGCCGCAAGTCAGACCATTTAGCGGTGCCTATCTGTGTGTGGTATATTTTTTCATCATGAGTGGCTTTGTTCTAACCTATGCCCACGCATCAGGAAACTTTTTCAAATACGTTCTTACACGATTTGCCCGATTATGGCCGCTTCATTTTCTGTCGACGATGCTGATGGTAGCCATTTATTACTATAATGCGCACCATGGCGGCTACGTTTCCAGCCCGGATGTTTTTTCTATTAGCGTGATATTAAAAAATATATTATTTCTTCATGGTCTTTATTGGCATGACTTCAAGTTAGTCAATGAACCATCGTGGAGTATCAGTATTGAATTCTGGGTATCGCTTTTAATTCCTCTGATCTTTACGCGATTAGGAAATATGACTCGCGCTGTTGTTGCAGGATTGTTTTTTATTTTCCTGTGGCATAAACATCCATCAGGGATACCCCCATCAATGCTGACAGCAATGCTGTCAATGCTGATTGGTTCATTGTTTTTTTCTTTATCACAGACAGAGTATTTTAAGTGTCTGATGAAAGAAAAATTTATGGCATTTTTTATTACCGCTGCGGCTGTCGTATCGATCGTTGGCGTATATGCTATGAACCATAGCCGACTGGATTACTTTTTATTTGTTGCATTTATCCCGATGCTATTTATCGATCATCTTCCGGATAATCAACTAATAAAGAGAGTTTTCACTTCAAATTTATTCTTATTTCTCGGTTATATTAGTTTCCCTTTATATTTATTGCATGAGCTGGTTATCGTATCCGGATTCATTTTTGACGCTGAGAATGCCTGGGTATCGATATCATTAGCGGCATTTGCCTCAATATTCATTGCCTATATTTATGCCCGATTTATCGATTATCCTCTCTATCGGGCATTAAAGCGTCAGATTGCCAAAATAAGTTAATTATGGTTTGGATTTTATTGAACGGTAGTTGACTGATGGCTTTGTTGAATAAATCGAACTTTTGCTGAGTTGAAGGATCAGATCACGTATCTTCCCGACAACGCAGACCGTTCCGTGGCAAAGCAAAAGTTCAAAATCACCAACTGGCCCACCTACAATAAAGCCCTCATCAACCGTGGCTCCATAACTTTCTGGCTGGATGATGAAGCTATTCAGGCCTGGTATGAGTCAGCAACACCTTCTTCACGAGGCAGACCTCAGCGCTATTCTGACCTTGCCATCACGACTGTGCTGGTCATTAAACGCGTATTCAGGCTGACCCTGCGGGCTGCGCAGGGCTTTATTGATTCCATTTTTTCTCTGATGAACGTTCCGCTACGCTGCCCGGATTACAGCTGTGTCAGCAGGCGGGCAAAGTCGGTTAATGTCAGTTTCAAAACGCCCACCCGGGGTGAAATCGCACACCTGGTAATTGATTCCACCGGGCTGAAGGTCTTCGGTGAAGGCGAGTGGAAAGTCAAAAAGCATGGCCAGGAACGCCGCCGTATCTGGCGTAAGCTGCATCTCGCCGTTGACAGTAAAACACATGAAATCATCTGCGCTGACCTGTCGCTGAACAATGTGACGGACTCAGAGGCCTTCCCGGGTCTTATCCGGCAGACTCACAGAAAAATCAGGGCAGCATCGGCAG
>ERZ791603.2070-NODE-2070-length-13390-cov-2.666292_pt1 | contig 13390 bp, 10 predicted proteins | sample MGYA00509966_ERZ791603 | MGnify/ENA primary metagenome ERZ791603 (study PRJEB30046, sample SAMN00791931) | human gut metagenome | study: EMG produced TPA metagenomics assembly of the A metagenome-wide association study of gut microbiota in type 2...
TTTTTGTGTTAAGAAAGATGCTCCCTCAATGCTGGTGGTATTTTATCCTTATTTATCGGCAATCTTCAGTAATTCCTCAAAGCGTGCAATCCGTACTTTTGCATCCGGGACATCGCCCAGTCCGTATTCAGCAAAAATAAAAGGAATACCAGCCCTGGAGCAGGAATCAGCATCGCCCTGCGTATCACCAACGTAAACCGGAGATTTCAGCCCATTTTTCCCAATCAACTGTAAAAGTGTCTGATCTTTTGAAAGCTGGGTTTCTCCAAAGCAGAGGTGATCTTTGATGTAAGGTTCGATCCCAGATGATTTCATCATGACTTCAATATATCCACACTGACAATTACTGACAATGAAGAGTGGATATCTGAGGGAAAGTTCTCTGATCGTATCAACAACACCATCATACATTTTCCCCGGGTGAGTTTCGAGATATCGGTTTTCATAATCAAAGCAGATCGTAAGGAGTCGCATTCTTTCGTCGAGTGGAATCTGGGGAAAAAGTGCATCGGCAATTTCAGTCATGGTTTTTCCAAAGAGCCATGCAAGAGAGTCCCGTGTCAGATCAGGTGTCATATCGGTATTTTCGGCGATCGCAAGATTCCACGATTCAGCCACGGGATCTACAGAATCCCATAAAGTGCCATCTACGTCAAATATAATACTATCCATATTTATTTCCTCTTTTATTTTTAATGATTTTTTCTGTTGATTTCAAATGAACTGACAGTTATTTACTGCTATTTGCTGCAAGGCAGACTGCCTCCCATACTTTCATTAATACCCCAAACTGATTCCTATGAAGCGGAGCTGTCATACTAGAATTTAAAGCTCCAGTCAGTTCCAATATAACTGTCATGGTTACTATTATACCACGATGAAAGCCCTATACGCGAATTGAGATCATAATGGAATCCTACGCTCTTTTCATCATTGTTGACACCCATCGTAGCAGTAAGCATAAAGTCGTTAAATATATACTTCCCGATCTTTATGTAATAGTAATTATCGTTGTTATCGTTGATACTATCATAATAATCAGTCAGGCTCGAGGTAATGCTGATAAGGTCAAGGCCTATCTTATCCTGCAGGAAATCCTGCACTCCGTTTCCGAAGATCATTGTCAGCCCTGCATTGAACAGTGCGCCTTCCATGGCACCGCTGCTGTCCTTGTCCGGATTCTGATGCAGAGTCAGAAGCATCAGAATTTGTGAATCCGACAGATACGGATCACTGTGGAATACGGTAGTCATTTCCGTTGCCGGTCCTTCGAGTTCAGCTGTTATATTATAATGACCGACTTTAGTAACTGCATTTGCACGAATGACAGGAATCAGAGATCCGGGCTCACCGCCCCAGATAGCACTGGCCTGATCTGCTCTGAAGTCAGTCGTATTGATCCTTACATCACCTTTTTCCACATTGACACGCCCTGTCACAACCGGTGCTTTGACCGGACCCATGACACTGACGTTTCCTCTAATCAGCATATCGTACAGGAGACTATTGTAAAGCCTTACATTATCGCCGACACTGACATCAACTTTTGTCAGCATATTCATCGTCGTACTGCCTGAACTTCCCAATAAAGCAAATGGAACATCTATAACGGCATCATGGATATTTAAGTTTCCGCTGATGCCCATCTGGCCGAACACTTCGCCCAGCGTAAAGTCACCATCAAGGGCTCCCTTGTAATACGTCGATTTTATAGAAGGCGTGTGAATATGTGCTTCTCCGCTGTATCCTGTAATAGCCGCATTATTCCAGTTTACACTGCCTTTGGCACTTGCCTGTCCGCCGCCAAATACAGCACTCATATCAGCATCTGCCGTCTTGCCATTAAAGGCAAGATTCAAGTTGAACGGGCTGATAGGTTCGGACATTGTTGCCAGCGTAAACGATCCATCCTTTATAGTGACGCCGCCAAAGATCATTGGGTCATTATACGCTCCGGTTACTTTCAGATGGCCCTTGATCGGTCCATTTGCTGAAGTAACGGCTTTAGAGAACAATGCCAGTATATTCATATCTGCATGGTCAAGATTGATATCCAGATCAATCGGAACATCCGAAACGACCGGGAGGCCAAACATTGCCCCGGGGATCGTACCTTTCATGCTTGCCTTGTACGCATCTCTGGTAATAAGTGCATTCTGCAGTGTAAATACATTGTCGCTCATATTGGCCATAAGCGAGAAATCATCGAATGAGATATCACCATAGCTTGGATGATCGACGCCGATGGAAATATCAGCAACAGGCTTGGTCTTATTTCCTGACAGATAAACACCTGCTGTCAGTGTCCCGCCTATTTTAACGTCTTTCTTATTAAGCACTGAAGGAATCCAGGATACATCCATATCGCGGGCGGCAAACTGGATATCCAGATCACCCTGGCTGTTCATTCCCCCCTGGGCAGCAAGCACGCCGTTTCCAACAGGAATATTCATTTTTCTTATGGACAGTGCTTTATTCATATAGGAGAAGTCTATTACCCCATCACCTACACTTGTCGCACCCAGATGGCCTCCGAGAATATTGGCTTTGAAATCCACACTCGGATTGTCTAACGTACCGCTGATACGCATACCGCCTTCTACAGGAATATCAACAGCATCCGAGGTCACTTTGAGCATACGCAGGATTTCTTTTGCATTCCAGTTGTCAAATTTCAACGTTCCGTCAATCGAACTGTTTTCTACGTTGTAATTCCCTTTCCAAGTGAAACTGCCGCCCTGCTGCCTGAACGAGCCTTCATCCAAAGTCACGACATGATCCCTGTAGTGGACGCCTGTGGAAACCACTCTGACGACGCTTCCTCCTACATGGATTTCACGGCTTGCTGCCGTTCCGTCGAACTGCGGATTATCCATCGTGCCCTTCACTCTGCCTAAGAGCGATACCTTGCCTGTAATTCCACTCTGCGGCAGCATTCTTTCAATACTGATATCATTAAAGGACGTCTGAAGATCAAGACCATCCGGCCTTACTACGCCATTGACCATAGCTGTGCCGTCATAGATATAAGCCAGGCCGTTAGAAAGTTTGAGGCCTGAAAAATCATAGTCATATCCTGCGGAGATACTCTGGAAGAGTTCCCCCTTGATGGATCCATCCCAGGCCAGGAAATTCCCCTTTACAACAGGGTGATCGACATCTCCGGAAACAGACATATCGTTTTCTATCCAGCCTGTAACCGGGTAATCGAGCTGGGCCAGCCTGAGCAGATCTTCTATACGGCTCTTTTCCGTTTTGATGCTTAAATTCAAATTATGCGGTTCTGCAATGCCTATAGTACCCTTGACCGTATGATTCTCGCTGTCACCTGTCCATTTTGCATCAGAGATGGTCAGTGTCTTCTCATCCGCAGTAAGCCTTCCCTTCAGTGTATTGAATGCAGCTCCTTTGATTGCTCCATCAGATGCATTGAATATAACATCGGCCTGAGGCTGCTGAGGAGTACCATGAATATCTGCAGTCAATGAAGCTGTGCCGCTGACAGGGATACCTGCTAATCCGGGAAACTGTCCCATATCAATATTTCCTGCTTCAGCCTTGATATTCATTCCCTGATCAGAATAAACGCCGGAAGCAGTAAATGCACCATTTCCCATGGTTCCCGTCACATAGGAGATATTCGTAACGCCATTAGTACTTTCTGCATTGCCGGAAAGCGTATCTACATGGACGCCCTTAGCAGACATATCTCTGGCATAGCCGGTAAAATTCCAATTTCCGCTGTCATAACTTCCAAATCCGGACACATTGCCGGCTGAATAATCCGTGTACGAAAGACCTTCCCCTTTTCCTACAAAAGATCCTTTATTTAAAGAGAAAGCGCCGTCTTTATAGTTTCCGGCAGCTTCAACACTGCCATTCAATATTCCGAAAGCTCCAATATCAGCAGGAATATTTCCAAGGGACAAATCAGTAACTACAGCCTCTCCGTTAAATGCACCAGAGGTAAGATCATATCTGCCGTCCCCGGTAATTTCCCCTGCACTTGTTTTTGCTTCCAGAGAAGGAATGATGATCCCGTCGTCCCCATAGATAAACTTAGCTTTGGCCAAATAGATATCCATATCCTGATATCCGCCGTTTTTCAAAACGACGTCGCCGGACACATATGGATTTTTCAGAGTACCCGATACAAGCATGCTTCCTGTCAATGCCCCGCGGATCTGCTCGTCCGGCAGGACCTTTTCGATTTCAAATCCATGGAAATTCAGATTACTTTGAAGCATGATCTCCGGCAGATTCCAGTTAATTCTGGCATCGCCAGAAATATTTTGTCCATTGATCTTTGCTGAAACATCAGAAAAGGATGCTTCTCCATCATAAATATCAAAAAAAGCTGCTCCATCAGCCAGAATGTAGTTTTCATAGCTCAGAGCAGCATTATTAAAATGGCCTTTTACGTGGTAAGCCACAGCGCCATCACTTCTCCAAATCTTTGCACTCGTCGCTTCTCCTGTACCATTTTTTAATTCTATTTTCTTGCTTAAGTCAGGAAATTGATTCAATAAAGGCTGCAGTGACTTCAGTGAAATGCTGTCAGCTTTCAAATCTACTTCCAGATTATACTCATCAGTATACTTAAGCGTTCCATTAAAAGGATTATCAATAAATGTTCCGTTGAAAGATCCATGGATTTTCTGATCTTTATTCCAATCAAAATTTCCCTTTAAATCATTGAAGACATAGCGATCGGAATTAGCGGTATTTACGGCAATGGTTCCGTTTTTGATTGCCACTTTTCCTGTAAATGTCCCGCTGTTGGTGTCATCAGACGGTTTAAGAATATCCTGAATGTTCCAGGAATTATCTTGCCCCTGACGAAGATCGACTTCAGGATCTTCAACAGTTACACTTTTAACAAGGGATGCAACGCCGGAATCATGTACCAGGTAATCATACAGAGAAGATACTGTCCATCCAATCGTCAAATAGGACGACTTTAATACAGTATCCCCGTTATTATCTTTCAATTCCAGACCGGCGAATTGAAGATTATAACCCGGATCGAGATCCAGCTGCTCCCAGGATATGGTGCCATTTACTCTGGCTCCAATCTTTTCGTGCAGCACAGGATCCAAGTTCTGTACAATTATTGGCCGTATTAGTAAGTAGACGAAACAGATTGCCACAAAGATGAATGCGGCAATTCCGTTCAGCCACCACTTGATTCTGCTTTTATTCAAAGTCTGCTCCCTACCAGTTCATATATTTTGAAAATTTTCGTGTATTATTTATTTTCGCTGCCTGCAGCAAACTCTGGATGGATAACAGCAGGAATTCCCATTGCATTTTCCAAAGTTGCCAGACCGATATTGTAGTTGTACAAAGCGCTGATATAGTTTGTACGAGCTGTACTCAGCTGCAGTTCTGCATCCAGTACATCAAGGTTCGTACCAACGCCGCTGCTGTATCTTACCGCAGCAATCTTGTAAGCTTCTTCAGCTTCAGCAACGGAAGCTTCGGTCGCACGGATCTGCTCTTTAGCAGCCAGAATATTCAGATAATCCTGTCTTACTTCAAGTTCGACGCTTTCTCTGGACTGCAGAAGCTGCTCCTGCGCAACCTTAACTCCTGCTTCTGCCTTCTTGATAGCAGCCTGAGTTGCACCGCCGTCCCAGATCGGCCAGCTTACGGAGCCGCCAATGCTCCATCCTTTATTGGCAAATCCCGGGAAATCAGAATCTTTCCAATTATATCCGCTGTTTACTGCTACAGTCGGCATATAACCGGCCTTGGCACTTCTCAGATTCTCATTAGCTACTCTTACCTGATAATCTGCTTCAACCAGTTCCCATCTGTATTTCTGCGCCATGAGAATTGCCTGATCCATCGTAATGTCGAATTCAGGTTCCGGGAAATCCTTATCCAAAGCATTGATCTTTGTATTCATTGGAATACGCATAATATTATTCAGATTTGCTTCAGCAACATCTCTTGTATTATCCGCTGCAATACTTGCCTGTTTTGCATTTGCCAGAGATACATTGGAGGTCAATACGTCAAGCTTTGCAACAACGCCTGCATCAAACTGCTGCTGTACGTTGGTCAGATGGCTCTGGTAATCGCTGACTGATTCATGCTGTACTTCTGCAAGCTTGATAGCTTCCAGATAATTGTAATATGCCTTGACTGCAGAAAGTTTTGTTGCAGCTTCAGTCCTGTAAACTTCAAGGTCAGAAATATTTTTTGCATATCTTGCAGAGTCAATGGCACTTTCAACAGCTCCTCCCGTCCAAATCGGCCAGGAAACAGTCAGTCCATTTCCAAAACTATTGCCAATTGCATCCTCACCTACTGACTTAGCTCTGCCAGCACTCCAAGTGTCCGACAAAGATGGATTCTTTTTTGCTGCTGCTGCACTGACATCCGCTTCAGCTTCTCTTCTCTGGAGTTCAGCGATAGTAATATCACGGTTGTTCTGGATTGCGAGTGTCACCGCACCGCGAAGATCTATATCCAAAGTAGAGGATTTAGGAGCTGCCGTCTCAGCAATGGAATCTCCCAAATTCTTCTGAAGAAGCATATTGTTGAAATTAACATTATTTTCTGAATTTACCTGATTCATCTGCGCTGCAATAGCTTTTTCTGTAATCGCAGGATCGGTTGTCAATCTTGTAGGAGCAGCCTTTGCTTCTGCATTTGCTCCGACAGAAAGCGCAAGCAGAACTGATGTAAGTAACACATGGTAGGTAAATTTATTCATATATTTCCATCCCTTCTAAGACTCATTTTTTATCAGTAGTTATATCCAAGTCCTAAATATTCTCCTCCTCCGGTTTTGCTATGAGGAAGGATGGACTGGCCGATGACGAAAACGTTATCGCCTAAGTCATAAGTCCCGCGTATACGAAGAGCCAGGTCGTTCGGATCGAATAGATCGGCGGAGAATTTCCATTTTTTCTTTTCATAATCTGCACCAATACCGAGTTTATTGCGGATTATTCCCGCATGTACTCCATAAATCCCCTTCATTCTTCCAAACATGGCATCATAGACAGGATCATTCCCAACAGATTCTATCCCAAACAGGCCATAAGAATCTTTGCCTGCTTTCAGGAAAATGTTTGGTGAGAAATCGTCTTTCTTAGTATTATATAACAATTCCCCGGAAACAGACATACCTAAATCTGCATTTCCATTCATTATATTATTAATTTTACCAGATATGTTCTTTGCATTTCCAGATATTTCCCTGGCATTTTCTGATGTAACTACCAGATTATCCATGATTGCCCTGGCATCAGCAGCCGCTTTTCCGTCTCCATTGAACTGCTTGAGCATGGAGTTGATCTGGCCCGTAATTTCCTGAATTTCCGAAGCGGTCTGTATGCCCTGGGATGTCAAAATGGCAAGATTCTGGGAAATGGCGTCGAAATTACTGATGCTGTTCTTTACATTTCTCTGCGCATTAGGATCTGCAACAATTTCATTGATGCCGTTCAGCATCATCTGCGCTGAATTAATGAGCTTATCCATTTTATCCATTGCCTGGTCAATTCCCGGGCTGGCAACACCTTCTACGGTCATACCGTTCTGGAGATATCCGCGGTCCTGATGGCCTCCGGAAACCTTGATGAATCTTCCGCCCATGACACTGCTGGTTTGAATGGTAAACTCAGCATCCTTAGGAATCTTGGCATCATTATAGAAGCGCAGCGATAATACCGCTTCGCCGTTTTTAACTGCAATGTTGTCGACCATGCCGACTTCTACGCCAGCATAATGGATCGGGTTTCCTTTTTCGATGCCTTCCGCTTCTTTAAAATAACCTGTTACAAGAAAACCGCTTCTGCCAAAAATAACCAGAGTGCTTAAATGGACAATGATTATTGTAAACAAAATGATTCCTGCGAGCGAAAAAGCCCCTACTTTCGCTTCAGTTGTCCACTTCATCATTCATCCCCCTCTTTCTCTATATCCGGCGAAGACGGCAATCCATTCATGAATTGTTTTATTCTCGGATCTTTTGACTGGTAAAGCGCAGAAGGTTTTCCGATTTCAAGGAAAGATCCTTCATAAAGAAACGCCATCCGGTCAGCTATAAGCTCCGCTGATTTTAAATCATGTGTTACTACAACACTTGTAACATGCAGCTTTTCCTGCATATTCTTTATCAATAAACTTATATCCGTTGAACGGATGGGATCAAGGCCTGCTGTCGGTTCGTCATACAGGATGATTTCCGGTTCAAGGACGATAGCTCTTGCCAGCCCTATACGTTTCTTCATGCCCCCGGACAAGTTTGACGGCATAAGTTCTTCTGTTCCATCAAGTCCCACCAGATGAAGTTTTTCCTTGACCGCCTGATCAATCTCAGGCTCTGACAGTTTTGTATGCATCCTCAGCCCAAATGCAATGTTTTCCTTGACATTCATGGAGTCAAACAGTGCTGAATACTGGAAAACCATGCCCATATGTTTCCGCTGTTCATTGAGCTCTGTTTCAGGCATCTTTGTTATATCTCTGCCATCGATCAATATCTTGCCTGATGTTGGCTTCAAAAGCCCTATCATCATCTTAAGGAGCGTAGATTTTCCTGAGCCGGAGGCCCCCAGGATAACCATCGTTTCTCCCTTATTGATCTGCAAATTTACATTTTTCAGAATTCTTCTGTCGCCGAAAGTCTGCTCGACATTAATAATATCAATCATATGCGCCTCAGAACAGTATAGATGAAAGAATATAATTTGCAGCAAAGAGCATAATTATGGAATAAACGACGGACTGCGTCGTTGCTTTGCCGACGCCTTCTGCGCCGGCAGTACAGGTCATCCCACGGTCGCATCCGACCAGTGCGACAATCATTCCAAATATGATGGATTTTATAACACCGATATATAAATCAGACGGGACGCAGAATACACGAATCGAGTGCATAAAGACATAGGAAGACACGCCGTGTGAAAGGGATGCTACAATCATTCCGCCGCCGACACCGATTACAACGCCAAAAACATTCAGTATGGGAAGCATTGCCATACATGCGACAAGCCTGGGAACGACAAGGTAGCCGATCGGGCTTACGGCCATGCACCTCAGGGCATCGATCTGCTCAGTAACGCGCATTGTGCCGATTTCCGCAGTAATTGCAGCACCGACTCTACCGGCAAGCACAACACCGCAAAGGACCGGGCCTAATTCACGGCCTATGCCGATGGCGACAATAGCTCCGACAGTAAAATCAGCCCCATATTTCGTAAGCTCCCCTGCAATCTGTACCGAAAGTACCATGCCCGTAAATAAAAGTGTCAGTGCAACAATCGGAAATGACAAAACACCGAGGGACAGGCACTGCTTAAACGTTTCCCTGCTCCTGATCGTGCCTATTTCCTTTACCGTTGCAATCAATAAAAGGATAATGGCCCCTAATTGGTGAAATATACTGATCGTTTGTCTTCCCAAAGATTCAATAAATGCCATATGGAGCCCCCTTCAAAAATCTATATTTCCCCCCAGCATTTTATGCCGTGGGATAAGTGATTATTCTATAACTGCGGTTTACATAATCTATCAGGCTTTGTCCTTGCCTGCACTCTTATCGGAACCAGGTTCTGAAGTCTTGTCTGATGCTTTTTTCTCAGATGTCTGCAGCGCACTGCTGTCCATCTTCTCAAAGCCTTTTTCCTTTGAATTCTTGATAAGGACTTTCAGCTTACGGTCTCTGTCTTCAGGCGTAGTTACTTTGAAAGTAAACTGTCCGTCGCCATATATAACATAATCTGTCAGCACAGAGCTCTTGGCGGTCTCCTTGCTCATATCGCCATGATCTGCGCTGTTTCCTTTTCTGCCCTTCAGGTAATCAGGAACATCCGAATCATCCCGGTCAGTAATTTCTGCCTTGGTTTTCGAAGACGATGTCTTGTTATTAATCGTGCTGACAGAAGGATCCAGAATTTCAGCGACGATCTGGTTATTCTGATCTTCTTTCTGCAGTTTATCGAAAAGGTCGTTGAAATCTTTATACACACGCACGCGGTCAAGGACTTCATCCGTCAGATTATACTGCTGCTGCTGCAGAAGGTACGGAAGCGGAATCACGCCGCCTCCCCGTATTTCAAGAATCATGTCCCCAAGCGGCTGATCAGCAGGAACGGTAAATGACATCTCTTTATAGAAAACCTCTCCCCTGTATGGCTGGAGCCTGACACGGATATAAATCGTATCACCGGGACTGACAACCATCGGGTAAGCAGATGCATCTAAAAGCTGCGCAGTTTTTCTTTCGGAGGTCACCTTCATGTCTACATTGATATCTCTAAGTTCATACTTTTCAAACCGGTTCTGCTCAAGAAGCTTGACTACATTATAAATTTCATCAACACTCTTCTCTGCGGCCTCATTAGACGACCAGAACATGTTGCTTCTTGTAAAAGCCTTTTTATTCAAGTCTTTAGGAAACAATGTATAGTTTACAGTAACGGTTCCCTGCCCTTTTCTGTCCATTGTCCTGCTTATGGCATTATAGGCAGACGTTGCAGTCAGCGCAGGAAGCATGGATTCATTCTGGATCATGCGTACATTAAAGTCCGTGCTCCTGTTGAGATCCAGATCAAGAACATTAGCATGAAGACGCACGGAATCCGGAGTGATGCCGCTGACGCCGCTGATCCCTGCACCGCGGTCCTGATTGACTACGCCGATTTCAGCCCCCACGGATCCCAGTTTGAACGGAATATTCTGGCTTGGCACGATGGTGAGTATGTATGCATTGTGCATGAAGTAGCCGGAACTGCCCTTATCAAGAAACGGATGTCCGAATGCGATCATGTGATTTCCATCTACATAGGTTACCGTCCCTACAGCGCCCAGCCTTAAATCGCCTGTGACTAAAGTTGCAGCGACAGAACCGCCGGCTTCCAGAGGATAAGGTGCATCATCATTTTGAACAGAGACAGAGGAATACGGCACCATATTGAATTCCTTCATTTTTTTTGCAAGAAATTCCATTCCGCTTCCAGTATATCCTTCTGCCATAAGCGGCGTATCCAAAGCCACAAAACCATTCGTATCCGGATGGTCACTAGTGTTTTGATCCGTGTCATTAATGGTCCACAGGCGGATCATATCAGAAATCGGTGTAACCATTCCTATCCGGCCGTTAGACTGCGGAAAACCATATGATATGGCACCTAAAAGTTTGCCGTTTATATAAACAGGACTTCCGCTCAATGACAGGCCCTGAAACCTTCACTAATACTAAATCTCCGCCTGAAGCTCCTTTATGCTTGAGTATGCCCAGAACTTCCACATCGAAGGTATCAATTTGTCTTCCGTGAACAACAGTCTTAGCATATCCGTGCATTCCTTCCTGCACGTCTGAAACCGGCAGAAATTCCTGTGCTGCATAAGCCTGACCCATGCCGGAAAGTGCCAGAAGCACTGCCAGCGCGAGATTTTTCAGTTTATTTTTCAGCATCGCTTATCATTTTCCCTTATCATTAATTCTTATTGGTATCGATAACAGCAACTGCCTGCTGTTTATCAATTCTCTGTCCTTTGACTACCAGGACTTTCTGCACAACACCATCAGCATCCGCCCTTGCAGCCGGAACCGGTCCGACAAGCGAGTCGACCGTTACTATAACCTGTCCTTCCTTGACAACGGCATTTTCTTCCACAACAGAGGTTACAACGCCGCTTAAGACAGAGCTCTGTGGAACTTGTTCTGCAAAAACAGCAGGACAAGCTGCGCCTGCGAAAATCAGCATAGAAAGGATTCCCGCCTTTTTATTTAATTTCATGATTGCTCAACCTTCTTATCAGAATGCTTTCATTATCAATTATATGTATTATTCTTTTTATTTTACCATCTTTTATCGTAAAACACACATCATTTTAAAAACCGTGTGGTATTCAGTTTAACATAGTGTCATAAAGAAACGCGTTATATATGCAAAAAAGATATGGAATGTTTTTCCATATCTCCTTTGTAATATTGACGTATCAATGAAGATCCTGAAGCGAATCTCTAAATTCATCAATATAATCTAAAGATTTACCCGCTCCGACAGCATTAATATAATTAGGTCTTTCAACAACATATGCCCGGAAACCCGTTATTCTGGAAATGAGTATATCGAGTCCCTTCAGCTGCGAGCCTCCGCCAATGAGTTTGATGCCATGTTCTCTGATATCGGCCAAAATGGCTGGCGGCGTACGCTGGATGACATCCCTGATGCACTTGAAGATATCATACAGAATTGGATTGACAACGCTTGCAATGTCTTCTCCCGTCACTGCAATCTTGACAGGAAGACCGGATACCAGTGAAAGCCCGAATGTTTCAGAAATCCTCGGAGTCTGTTCCAAATCCCACTGTGCTCCCAGGGCAATTTTCAAAGATTCTGCTTCTTTTCTGCCAATGCGGACATGATATTTCTCTTTTACCAGGTTCATGATGGCCTGATCCATCTTGATGCCCGATCTCGTAGAGAACTGGCTGGCAACGATTCCGCGCGGTGAGAGTACGGATACCTTCGTAGAGCCGCCTCCGACATCTACAAACATTGTCCCTTCAGGCGTCTTACTGGATCCATTCATCCCCATCATTGCTGCCAGCGGCTGATCAATCAGCACAGTCTTCCTTGCTCCCATGGCAACAGCAGCTTCCAGAAGAGCTCTCCTCTGAACGCTGTTGATCCCGTCAGAAACACACATAATGAGGCGTGGATGGAAAAACATGCTCTTCAGGTATGATTTATTGACGATGGAGTTTAAAAGGTATGCAGCACCGTTATAATCAATAATCGCACCATTGCGCAGCGGACGGATGATACTGATCTCATGGGGAGCCTTTCCTTCCATTTCTTCTGCCTTGGTGCCAAACGCAAAGTATTCATGAGTGATCTCATTGCGCGCCAAAACGGAAGCTTCAGAAAATATAAGGCCTTTATGCTTTACATAAAGAACTATATTGGAAGTACCAATATCTACTCCTATATCTTCTGCGCCGAATGAGCCGATCCAGTCCATCAGCGAGCTTTGACCGGAATTATCCTTTTTTATTTCTTCCGTACTTTCAGTCTTTGTCGACACGGATAATATCTGCTCCTAATCCCTGTAATTTCTCAACCAAATGATCATAGCCGCGGTCAATATGATGCAGCTCCCCGATTTCTGTTTCTCCATGGGCTGCCAATCCAGCTAATGTCAGGGCTGCCCCTGCTCTAAGATCTGTTGCACGCACAAAAGCTCCCGTAAGGAAAGGAACACCCTGAACGATAGCGCAGCGGCCTTCCACCTGAATGGATGCTCCCATACGCTGGAGCTCACCGACATGCATGAAACGGTTTTCAAACACCGTCTCGATGACCGTACTGGAACCGTCTACCGTCGTCAGGAACGTCATAAACGGCGACTGAATGTCTGT
>ERZ791603.2079-NODE-2079-length-13353-cov-2.866521_pt1 | contig 13353 bp, 10 predicted proteins | sample MGYA00509966_ERZ791603 | MGnify/ENA primary metagenome ERZ791603 (study PRJEB30046, sample SAMN00791931) | human gut metagenome | study: EMG produced TPA metagenomics assembly of the A metagenome-wide association study of gut microbiota in type 2...
GATGTTTATGTTAACATATCTGTCAGACTTTGTCAACAACTTTTTTGAAATCTTTTCAAGTTTCTTTCGAGCTGTTGTGTTGTCTCGGCGCTGCCTCAACAACGAATCTGAGTATATCACCCTGTGCCCCACTTGTCAACATTATTTTGCATATTTTTCAAACAATTTTGCAAAAGCAGTAAAAAAGCCCATAATCATGGGCTTTTTTGTCATTTTGGATCTTATTGTCTTTTCTCTTTTTCTCATAATTTACAGTATATATGCCTATAAAAGTTGAATTGTATATTCATTTGATGTATTTTTGAGACGAAGAGAAATGTTTTGTATCCCATTTGCCATATCTTCATTTACTTCCAGTAGCAGGACCAATCCCTGTGTCTCACCGGGAGCCATGGTTTCCACATACGTAGACATGTCATTGGGCAGCATTGTGGTCAATGCATTTCCACGTGTGCCGTCATTTACAGTAATGATGTATCTGGATGCGGTACTCAGGAAATCAACATTCTCCTCCTGGTCTGTTCCGTTGGTCAGTTCAAAGTTCAATATCAGAAGCTTTTTCCCGGTGGAGGCATCCAACGCAAAATAATCCTCTGCAGATTCGTCCTCCGGATAAGAGTCTGCTATCTGGTAATCTCTGTATGTCAAGGTCACTCCCTCCGCAAGTCCGAAGAAATCCTCCAGACTGGTGGTAATATCCTCCTGTGCGGTAGGTGCCTGGGCTTCTGAAGCAGTCGATTCCGCAGGCTTCTCTTCCGTCTGTGCATTCTCCTGTCTTCCGGTTTCCCTGGCCGCGTCTTTTTCCAGTTTTGCAATGACGATTTCCGGATCCACAAGACGGCTCCGGTGATTCGCATCATATTTTAAGAGAGTTACCGCCGCATATTCTCCGACTCTTTGTGATTCCGCTTCTGTCAGATCCGGAATTTCATTTCCGCAGGCTGTCATGCCAAGCGCCATTACACACAATAACGCTCCGCATACAATCCCCTTTTTGTTTCCTGTCATTCTTCTATCCTTCCCTGTCTGTTTTTCCATTGTTTCCTGTATTTTTCTCAAGTACGATATAAATCCCGGCAATCGCCAGTGCGATCACACCCACTGCAAAGAAAAGGACCGTTTTCTGCAATACCGGTGCTCCCCAGTAATCATATAATGCTATTTTACCACAAGTGCACAAAGAAAGCACTAGTCCATATATTCTTACCGGCTTATCTTTTTTCAAAAAGCCCAGTGTTACACTTACCAGCGCAATCAGCATGATCAGAACACTATTGATCACGGGAACATTGGTCTTAACGATCAGTGCCATATAGGTCAGAAAGATCACAATGATCAGTTCTCTGTGTTTAAACTTCTTATAGTATCTCTCCTGCAATGTCAGTACCAGATAAGCCAGTACAAACACAAACATGCACAGATAAGTAAGATAAGAGTTCCGGTACACCGGATTTGCCAGAGCGATCAACGCTCCGATCTGCCCCACCATTACAGATACATTAAATACCAGGATGTTTTTCCCGCGCATATATTTCACATTATTAAACAGCAATATACTTACAAACAGGATCCCCGCAAAAGCCGGCAGCTTTAGCATCGGCATCAAATTGGCCGCTGCAAAAAATGCCAGGGAAAAAGTAAGCAGGAGCTCCTGTATCGTTGTCCATCCATAGACCAGGAACATACTGAGGATGGTTCCCGCAAGGAGCAGGTATGCATACGGTATTTCCTTTCCGTTTGCCAGAAGTTCAATACAGTACAGTGATGTAACGATCACATCCAGTGCCCTCAGTCCGCCTTCCGCAAAACGGGTCAGGATCTTCGTCAGTAAAAGCAACGCTGTCAGGCATATGAGTATCGGCCAGTTACTTTCTATTACAGAAAAGGCACATACCGCAACAAAACTGAAAAAGTAACAGGGCAGCCATTTTTTCCACGTTCCACGTATGGCAATTCCCGCAAGAACCGCGACTACAAACGCCATTCCCGTCAGGGCGATGATTCCGATATACGCGTCGTTCTCCGCTCTTCCCCAATAATTGTTCATCGCCGTACCGGTTGTAATTCCGGCTACCAGAAGAAATGCTATATAGATTGCCAGCAAGCCGTTTTCATTCACTGCATGGCCCGCCTGTTTTTCTTTTAGTATGTAATTGCTCTGCACTACCAGGATCAGATGTGCGATCAGGAAAAAGGTTCCAAATGCAGCTGCTGTCACCCAGACCGGCATTCCCTGTGTACTGATCACACAGGATACCGTTACCGGGAAAAGGATCGTAGTGCTGACAAGTTGTATCAACTGCGAAGCCGTATGATATCTTCTTACCGGCACACAGATGCTCAGTACACTCAGTAACAGAATCAATGCCAGCACCAGCAGGCCTTCCGGCTCCGAAAGCAATGAAGAACCGAAAAGCGGATACGCACAAAGCCAGCATGCTGCGATTCCCAGCATTCTGTGTATCAGGGAATCCCTTTTTCTGCTCAGTAAAACCGTGCCCACTGTGATCACTGCAATGATCGCCGCTGCAGGAAGCACACCGAAATTATGTAGGGAAATCGTATTGATCATGGTCGACAGATATAACGCCGCTATGCCGATAGCCGAAAAGATCCGGGCCAGTTTCGGAAGCTTTCTGTGGATCAGTAATTCTGCGATCAATACCACTCCCAGGGAAACTGCATATAAAGAAATACCTTTGATCCAGCCGTTCATAAAATACATACCAAGCAATACCAGTGCGGTCAGAATAAAGATTCCGCCAACCACCGACAATGCAATGGTTGCGACCAGATATTCCGCATTCTGCTTCTTCTGTGCCGGAGCCTGCGTCACCGGTGCCTGCACCTGTTGCATGGTAAACTGCCCCACTGGCTGTGTCTGTGATTGCCCGGCTGTCTGCTGTTCTCCGGCGGCTGTCTCCTGTGGTACACTCTGCTGCGGCACAGATGACTCCGCTCCGGTTTCTCCGCCTCTGTTTGCATTGATCTGCTGTCTCTGGTACCAGAATTCCACGCTTTTATCCAGTTCTGCCTGCAGCTGTTCTACATATTCCGGCTGTCTCTGTATTCTTGGAAGTAATTGCTGTAAATACCTGGTAAATATCGGATCATTGGACTGCATCAGGTATTCTCTTGCCTGTTGTTCCAGTCTCTTTGCTCGTTCCTGTTGTGTATTGGTCTCCATCTTTTATCCTTCCCTCATTGTAATTTCTGTGATCTTATGACACTATATACTCTCTGTATCTGTCCATATCCTGTCTATGGCAGTCCGCATGGATCAGAATACCGTCCTCCCTATACTCTCTGGAAAGTATCTGCGCCTGTTCCATCAGATAGGAAGCCACATTTCCTGCACTGTACGGGATCAGAAATACGCACTCTGCATTATCCGCATAGACTTTCTGTTCAACAGCCTCTGCCAGTTCACGGATACCGATATTAAGTCCTGCCGCCAGATACCAGTTGTCCTGTCTCTTTTGCGGCAGTGGTTCCATCTCACATTTGTCTGCCTTATTATACACTATGATCTGCGGAATGTCACCTGCTCCCAGTTCTTTTAAGGTATCAGCAGTTACCTGCATCTGCTGTCTGTAATTTTCATCGCTGAAATCCACCACCTGGATCAGCAGATCCGCATACTTCACCTCTTCCAGTGTAGAGCGGAAGGCTTTTACCAGTCCGTGGGGCAGCTTGTTGATAAATCCAACCGTATCCGTCAGGAAAAAGGGCTTATTATGTCCGGTATCCACACTGCGGACACTGGTCTCCAGTGTAGCAAAGAGCATATCCTTTTCCATGACCGTTTTATCCGGCAATTCGCCGAACTGCTCTACCATACGGTTCAGAATTGTAGACTTTCCCGCATTGGTATATCCTACCAGAGCCACCTGCGGGATGCGGGACTGCTGCCTCTTTTTCCGCTGCACCTCTCTGGTACGTCCCACATCTTCCAGTTCCTTTTTCAGTTCTGTGATACGATGCTCGATCTTACGCCTGTCCAGTTCCAGCTTTTTCTCACCGGTGCCTTTATTACTCATGCTGCCACTGGCACCACCCTGTCTGCTCAGTGCATCATACATTCCTACCAGTCTCGGCAGCATATATTGCAGTCTGGCTGTCTCCACTTGTAATTTTGCCTCTCTTGTCTGGGCCCGGATGGCAAATATATCCAGGATCAGATTCGTCCGGTCGATGATCGGCAGTTCCAGTTCATTTCCCAGATTTCTTACCTGCGAAGGTGTCAGAGAATTATCAAACACAATCTCCTGTGCCCCGCATTCTTCCGCCAGCCTGCGCACCTCTGTCACTTTTCCGGTGCCGATATATAACGCTTTATTGACATGATCCAGCCGTTGTACAATCTGACCGGCCACTTCTTTTTCCGCAGCTTCCGCCAGACTTGCCAGTTCCTCCATGGAACGCTCAAAATCCGGTTCTTCACCGACATCCACACCGACTAACAGTACCTTTACCGGTGCCTCCTGTATCTGTTCTTCCCTCATATAAAAATATATCCTTTATATTTACTATTTTGTCTCTAACTCAAACCAGAATTCCACGCCGTTGTTGTAATTGTTCACACCGAATTGCTGGTTCATGGATTCCATGATGGCCTTCACGATAGACAATCCCACACCGCTGCCTCCGTATTCTCTGGTTCTGGCCTTATCCACCTTGTAGAACTTCTCCCAGATATGGTGAATAGAGTCCTCCGGGATCGGTTTGCCTGTATTGAATACAGATACCCGTACTTTGCCGTCCTTTTGTTCCATTTTCACTTCGATGATCTTATCATCTTCACAATGATTGACCGCATTGGAGAAAAAGTTCATGAACACTTCTTCTATTTTAAATTCATCCGCCCATGCATAGATCGGCGGATACTCTTCCATCCGCACAGTAATCTCATGCTGTTTTGTCAGAATTGCCGCTGACTGGATATAATTTTTCACCAGCGCCGTAAGGTCGAACCGCTCCATGGCCACCACATCATTACCAAATTCCAGCTGGTTCAGGGTCAGAAGCTTTTTCACCATGTTGTTCATCTTCGCTGCTTCGTCCACGATGACATCACAATAGAACTGCCTGCTCTCGGGATCGTCATTGATCTCCTCCTGCAGCCCTTCCGCATAACCCTGAATCAGCGCAATGGGGGTCTTGAGTTCGTGGGATACATTGGCCAGAAATTCCTTGCGCATTTCGTCAATGGCTTCTTTTTTCTCCACGTCCCGTTGCAATTCATTGTTCGCTGTCTTCAGTTCCGAAATGGTTTTCTCCAGGGAATCGGACAACTTATTGATATTCTCTCCCAACAGATCGATCTCATTATGTGCCTTCCCCTGATATTTTGCCTCAAAATCCAGCTGTACCATCCGTTTCGAAATATTATTCAGTTCCAGGATCGGCTTGGTCACACTTCGGGAGACGAACCAGATAATAATACCACCCGCCATTGCTCCCAGACATCCTGCAAGGGCATAGAAGCGGTTGGCGATCTTTGCACTCTCCTGAATACTGGAAAGAGGTGTCTGCATAATAAAAGAAATGCCGGTATTCAGTCTTCCGTAGATTTCCAGATATTCCTTGTCCTCCTGTCCGGTTCTCTTGATCACATAATCATCGCCGTTCTCGATCACCCTCTGGTCATTGAAAGGTATGCTGAGTCCAAATACATAACCGATCAGGCGGTTTTCCAGTCTCTCACCGCCGTTGATGGACACATATTTCATATTGGAATTCACATCCATAACGCATACCGTCATGTTGTAGCTTCTGCACACATCATCCAGTTCTCTGGCAAATTCTTCCGTGTCATAGCTGTCGCTCTCCGCTGCCTGCTTGATGGTTCCGTAAGCATCATGAATAACATCCAGTTTGCTCTGCATATAGACTTTTCCCAGAAATAAATAGTTGATCATCAGGCACAGCAGGATCGTACCGATCATCAGGCCGATAAAGATCCAGGCAAACTGTCCCCTGATAGAATGTACTTTTCTCTTTTGTTGTTTATTCCGCTGTTTCATCCATCTTGTACCCCATGCCCCATATGGTCTTTATGAGATTGCCTTCCTCGCCCAGTTTGCTGCGCAGTTTTTTCACATGTGTGTCTATGGTACGGGCATCCCCAAAATAATCATAGTTCCACACATTGTTCAGGATCTTTTCTCTGGACAGGGCAATGCCTTTATTTTCCATAAAATAGGTCAGGAGTTCAAATTCCTTGTAACTTAGATCCACATCTTTTCCATCAATGATCACGCGGTGTGCCGCCTTATCCACGGTAATGCCGCCGCAGGTCAGAGCCTCTTCCTGTCCCAGCTGATTTGTTCTGCGCAGGATTGCTTCCACTCGGGCCACCAGAATCTTGGGACTGAAGGGCTTGGAAATATACTCGTCCACTCCCAGCTGAAATCCCTGCAGTTCGTCTCTCTCATCTCCGCGGGCTGTCAGCATGATGATCGGTACTTTGGAGTTCACCCGGATCTCCCGGCACACCTGCCACCCGTCCATCTTCGGCATCATCACATCCAGAATGATCAATGCGATATCTTTTTCTTTATAAAAAATATCCAGTGCTTCCTCACCGTCACCGGCTTCCAGCACATCAAAATTGCTCTTCACCAGGAAATCCCGGACCAGCTTACGCATTCTGCTCTCATCATCTACTACCAGTACTTTCAGTCTGTCCATACACCCTCTCCCTCCTATCTTGAGATAGTAACTATTCAGCCCCATTCGCAAAATCACCTCTTCGAGGCTTTCCTGAATACTTACACTATAACGTGTAAATATGTCAATTTTGTGAAACTTCGGTCTCTATATGTAATTCTCTTTCCTTTTCCCGTACCGTCTGCTCCCTCTGGGTCAGTTCCTGCTCCCAGGTGGCATATTTGTTCTGCAGATTTCTTTCATAATTCAGGACATTGGGCTGATCGGAATTCAGCGTGATGATAAACATTGCAATAATTGCAATGACCATCACAATATTCATAATAAGAGACAGCCGGAACGTCGTATTTTTATTTTCTTCCGGTGCCGGTTTGATTCTTCTTCTGGCAGGAGACGTTTTTTCCCTGGTGTCCGCAAAGTTCGTCCACAGAGGGATCGGCGGAATCTCTTCTCCCAACAGATCCTGCTCTGCTTTCAGTTCTCCCTGCAATTCCCTGAGGTATTCCAAACCTACCGGAGTGCGGAACACCCTGTCATCCAATGCTTTTTTATAAATAACCAGTACGGACTCCAGATTTGTCCGATCGATCCGCTTATCCAGATAAGCAATCTTCTGTCTCTCCTGCTCTGCCAGTCTGGCATCTTTCTCTGAATAGAATGCAAATCCGGACACTACATGATCCGTCCGGTTTTGCTGCTCCTGTTCTTTCTGTACATCCATTACTGGTTTTCCTCCGCGCTTCCTGCTGCAGCATTCTGCAATAAAATATGTTCTCCCTGTACCAGCGGGTAATGGACAGGACTATCACTGTCCAGATTCTCCCGGTACATATCTACTGCAGTAATCTGATGATTTTCATAGGTCGTATAATAGTAAATTCCTCTGTCTGCATTGCAGCAGGAAGTGTAGATAGTGATCTCATACTCCCCTTTGTCCAGCTGACAGCATCCTCTGGTCTGATCCACGCTCCCCAGAATATGGAAAAACTGGCTGACGCTCTCCGACTCAGACAATCCGGACAGGGAATTCATCTTCGTGAATGCCACCCGTACAAAACGGGATGCAGAAGACAGATCCCCGGGCAGTCCCATGGCTCCCATGCCTCTGCTGTACGGCTTCAGCTTCAGATCTGCGGAAAAACGGTTTGTCGGTGATTCGGAAGACAGGGACATATAATCGTTCAAACGAAACATCTGGATTGGAAACGGGGGATTGTTCGTCAATACTCCCACCGGGTTGTCATAGATCTTCAGTCCCTCCTGCACAGACTCGATCGTAATGGCCTCTTCCTTGTCTGCCAGAATCCAGTGCAGTGGAGAAACCGGATATTTTTCATTAAAGGGCGTATCCACCAGATTGATATGGGATAACAATACTCTGGCTTCCTGCACATTGGCACACTGCCCCAGAATCCAGGGGATGAACTCAAACTGGGCGATGTTGTCCTTACCTGTCTGCACTTTGCTGTATACTGCATTTCCCGGGAAATTCAGTCCCGCCATGCCGAGTCCTTTCTCATTCACTGCATCATAGTACAAAGGATAATCCCCTGCCATATGAGCAATGCCGATCATGGCATAATGCTCCGTCAGGGCATTCTGATGCCGTAGCGGAAAAGGATAATTGCGTGGTGTTACCGTTACCTCTTCCCCATAGTTAAATTCATAATCAAAAGTTCTGCCGAAATAAAAATCCTGTGATTTATAAGTTGCCGCTGTACACATAACATATACTCCTTTGTTCTGATTCAAATAGATATAGAAACTAGTCTTAGTCTATAGCATTTGCAGAATGTTTGCAAGTATACGAAAACTGTTGACGCAAATCATATTCTTATCTTTACTAAGCAAATAATAAGGAGCTTCGAGGCTGTTATCAGTATCTCGAAGGTCCTTTTCTGCTATATCTAATTCACTTGCCGATTAAGGATTACACCGCTTACAGGGCATATATCCCATATTGATGATATCTTCTCTGTTGCCGGTATATATCTCTTTGTTTTTCTCCTTCATCTGATCCACGCTGGAGCAGGACGGATAGTGGAATTTCATGGTGTTGGTATTCAGCACATAGGTAGTTTCCTGTGATTCCTGTGGCACTGACGGTTCCGGTGTGATCTGCACCGTAGTGTCTGTCTGGGGTTGTTGTGTCGGTGTTTCTATCACAATGGGTGCTGCCGCTTCCTGGGATGCCGCGTTGCTCTCTGCCCAGTTATCCCCGGTAGCATAATCAATACCGATCCCCGGCTGCACATTGTAGGCAAATACACAGAATTCGATTCCCTCTCCGACATCTTCCACAGAATAGGCTTCCATGAGGACACCGTCTGCCAGCAGGTTATCCCCGTCAAATATGGGAGTGACACGGTACAGGACATGATTCCCTGTATTTTTGATATAATCGCAGACTTTCGTCTCAAAAGGAAGCATTCCCTGCACGTTGAGATATCTGGTTCCTGTGATCAGGTTCTGCGGATTGGCGTTTTCCGCCGCCAGCATGTAGGCGATCAGGTGGCAGCGATTGTATAGGTATTTTCCGTCCACGTTATCGTATTTCACCAGATGCCAGCCGGTAGGCTTCACGGCTCCGATCTCCCCTCTCGGTTCTGTCGGCATCAGGTCCTGTCCTACGTTGGCATATGCCACGCCACAGCGCCCCAGGCTGTCCAGCTCGCTGTATGTCTCGAAGGACTGTGTGGTCAGATCTGCCTCTGTGAAATAAGGTTTGTTGCCATTGACCTCTGTATAAGGTGTGCCGGAGTATGCCGGAATCTCCCGGAGGGAAAATGCTGACGTGCCCTCTCCTGTCGGAACGTCTGTTGCAGATGTAACCTGCTGCGATTCTTGTGTATCTGAAGCGTTTTCCTGTGACTGTCCGGATTCGGGTTCCGATGCTGCAGTCTCCGATGCTTCCAGCAATTCGTAGGGGATCGTCGCCGGCTGCTCTATCGTATAGGTATTATCCTGCGGCGTGACGGTGCTTTCCGCACAGCCGGTAAATGTCAATAGCAGTACCAGCCATAGTGACAATTGTGTTATCAAACGTTTCTGAAATCTGTTGTGTTTCATTTTCATAGCTTGTCAATTACTCCCTTGTAAAACTCTTTGGAAATTATACCACATTTTTCTTCATCCGACCCGTGAATTATACTGAGTTTTGTCGACTTTTTCAGCAGATTTGGGTATATTACAGTCAAAAGAGATAGCCTTCCCTGAAGATCGTTCCGGATATTTGGTTGAGGCAACATGAAATGCAATACGAAAAATAAAAAGTGCCGCAAAAACGGCACTTTTTCTATGGAGTAGACGGGAGTCGAACCCGTGTCCAAAAGCCTATTCCCTGTCCTTCTACGAGTGTAGTTTATTCTTTGACATTTCCTCCGCGCCCCGGGAATAAACACCCTGAGCATTTCAGTAGCTTCATGTTACGCCCATATGCGCAAAGCTTTGCATATGTCGTTTCTCACATGTTTGAAGCCGGGATCCTAAGGTGTGAGTGCCCTAGAGCCGACTGCTGCCATTAGGCAGCGTATGCTAAATTATCGTTAGCGTTTAATTTTAATTTGGCCATTTAACGCATTACCATGCGACTCGCTTCTCCAGCTGCAAAACCCCTGTCGAAACCTTTACTACCCCTTATTCAATTGTCAGACCAAGTATACTTGATGGCACACACACTGTCAAGCACTTGCAGTAAAGCATTGCAGGATCAGAGCCTGTGGATCACAGATTGCGGACCTTGAATTCCTTCTCTGCCTCTCTGCGCTGATCCTTTTTGGCAATGGCTTCTCTCTTGTCATAGAGCTTCTTACCACGTGCCAGCCCGATCTCTACCTTTACCTTACCGTCTTTAAAGTATACCTGTAAAGGGACTAATGTATACCCTTTTTCCTTGATCTTGCCCAACAGCTTGTTGATCTCGTACTTGTGCAGCAACAGCTTTTTCACACGAAGGGGGTCTTTGTTAAAAATATTCCCCTTCTCATAAGGACTTACATGCATTCCGTAGACGAATACTTCTCCGTCTTCAATGCGGACGAACGCCTCCTTGATACTGCACTTGCCCATACGCATGGACTTTACTTCCGTGCCGTGCAAGGCAATGCCGCACTCATAGGTCTCATCAATGAAAAAATCATGATATGCTTTTTTATTGTTCGCGATCAGCTTCTGGGACTCTTTTCCTTTTGCCATGGCTACCTCTTCAAAACCTTGTAACTATTCAGAACCCCATTGCAGAACACTCCTGCGGAACTTATTTTTAACGGCTCTGAATAGTTACAGTTTACTATATTTTCCGTATTTGTCAATGAACTAACAGTTCATTTAATCCGCAGATTTATTGATCCACCAGCCGGAAATTGATGGTGCGCATAAAACGGTCGCAGTCTTCCACTTCGATCCGTACCGGCATTCCCAGTTTGAAGCAACGTCCGGTGGCTTCTCCCACCATCTCACAGGCTGCCTCATTGTAGTGATAATAGTCGCCCGGGATCGTGGAAATATGGATCAGCCCTTCCACGGTATTGGGCAGTTCCACATACAGTCCCCAGCCGGTGACACCGGAGATCACACCCTCGTATTCCTCTCCGATGTGTTGTTCCATATATTCTACCTTCTTCAACTTATCCGTCTCCCGCTCCGCCTCATCGGCACGGCGCTCCATTTCAGAAGAATGCTTCGCCACCTCCGGCAGAATCTCACGATAATGCTCTATGCGCTCTTCCTTCAGACGTCCCCGCAGCTGTTCCTTGATAATACGATGGATCTGCAGATCCGGATAACGGCGGATCGGCGAAGTAAAATGACAGTAATACTGACATGCCAGTCCAAAATGTCCGGTACACTCCGTGCTGTATTTTGCCTGTTTCATGCTGCGCAGGGTCAGTCTGGCGATCATAGGCTCTTCGGGAGTTCCCTCAATCTTCTGTAACAGCTTCTGGATCTCCTTGGGATGGATCTCCTCCGTGGAGACCTTGCTGTTCCTGCGCCCCAGCGCCTTCATGTAATAGCCATAATTGCTGATGAACGTAGACAGCTTCTGGATCCGCTCCGGATCCGGTACATCATGGACGCGGTAGACGAAGGGCAGCTCCTGCCAGTAAAAATGCTGTGCTACTGTCTCATTCGCTGCGAGCATGAAATCCTCGATCAGCATAGTCGCTATATTCCGCTCGTAAGGCTTAATATCCAGTGGATGTCCTTCCTTATCTAACAGAATCTTGCACTCCGGAAAATCGAAATCAATGGATCCCCGCTTCTGTCTCTTCTTCCGCAATTTGTCCGCGAGCTCAGCCATTTGTTGGAACATAGGGAGCAGTTCCCTGTACTGTGAATAGTCTGTTGAGGTTTCTACGCCTTCCCCGGAGGTTCCGTCCGGCATACCGGCGTTATGCTCTACACACTCTGGCTCCTCCAACAGCTTTTTCACCACAGTATAAGACATCCGCTTATTGACCCGGATCACAGATTCGCAGATCTCATAGTCCACGATCTCGCCCTCTTCATCTACCTTCATCAGGCAGCTTAATGCCAGACGGTCCACGCCTTCGTTCAGGGAACAGATACCGTTGCTCAGTGCATGGGGCAGCATGGGGATCACACGGTCTACCAGATAGACGCTGGTGCCGCGCTTTAATGCTTCTCTGTCCAGCGCGGAATTCTCCTGCACGTAGTTCGTCACGTCTGCAATGTGTACTCCTAAGTGGTAATATGTCCCGTCAAAGGATACACTGACAGCATCATCCAGATCCTTGGCATCCTCTCCGTCGATGGTCACCATGCTCACATCCCGCAGATCTCTGCGTCCGGCACAATCCGCCCCGGATACCTCCTGGGATACCCTCTCCACCTGGTTCATGATCTTCTCGCCGAATTCCACCGGCAGATCAAAGCCGCGTACGATAGACATGATATCTACACCGGGATCGTTGATATGTCCCAGGATCTCCACGACTTTGCCCTCAGGACTCTTCGTATTCGTGCCGTATCCGGTGATCTCCACCACGACCTTATGTCCGGTCATGGCCCCCTTCGACCACTCCTTCGGCACGAAAATATCCTGTGCTATCTTCGTGTTATCCGGAATGACAAATCCGAAATTACTCTTAGACTGCTCATAGGTTCCCACCACCTGAGTCATTCCCCTGGCAATGATACGGATAACCTGCGCTTCCTGGCGTTTGCCGGTCTTCGCAGGCAGAAGTGCCACTTCCACGGTATCCTTATGGAATGCTCCACCTTGCTTGTCCTCCGGAATGAACAGATCCTCGTCCCTTCCTTCCACTTCCACAAATCCAAAGCCTTTGGCATTGCTGATAAAAGTTCCCGTCAGAACCTTACCGTTGGACTTCATATATTTACCCTTAACGGTCAGGGTAAGCTTTCCTTCCGCTAAAAGTTCCCGTAAAATCTCCCGGAATTCCTCTCTGTCTTCCTTTGACACCTGCAAGAACATTGCCAGTTCCTTCTCCTTCATGGGGACATAGAAATCGTCCTTCACCAGATCACAGATTACTTTTTTTCTCTTCTCTCTGATTTCGTTATTACTCATGTAACCTCTCTCAAACAGTAACTATTCAGAACTCCATTCGCAAAACCGCCTCTACGAGGCTTTCCTGAATAACATGATGCCAGGGTCAAAAGGTCTAAGCCCACATGAGCTTGCTCATAGGTGGGTGA
>ERZ791603.2082-NODE-2082-length-13342-cov-2.458117_pt1 | contig 13342 bp, 8 predicted proteins | sample MGYA00509966_ERZ791603 | MGnify/ENA primary metagenome ERZ791603 (study PRJEB30046, sample SAMN00791931) | human gut metagenome | study: EMG produced TPA metagenomics assembly of the A metagenome-wide association study of gut microbiota in type 2...
ATAATATTGCACGGCACTGTCATTCATCTGAGGATGCTGGGTGTTGAGCAAACGAATCATTTCCGCACCTGCCCAAAGCACCGGTCCGTATCCATGCGCCGCATATACATTGACCGGACGATAATAATAGAAAGCCGGATCGAAAGCCATACCGGTGCCTACGCAAGTGCCTTCCACCTGTCCTTCTTCATTTATCTTTCCGGCGACGGCATGCCATCCCAACTGGGCAACAGGACCATACGCTATCGCATCAATCCAACCTTTATTAATGGCGTGTGCCAGACAATATACATAGATAGCAGTTGCAGAAGTTTCCAGATAAGAATCATTACGGTCGAGCAACTGGTGCCAAAGTCCTTCTCCACTTTGCAACGCCGTCACTCCACGCACATGAGCACGGAAATAATCCATCACCTTCGGACGTTGGGGATAATCTTCCGGCAATACATCCAGCAGTTCACAAGCTGTCAGCAGCGCCCATCCATTGGCACGTGCCCAGCAAAAAGCCGGATGATCCGTACTGCTTTCCACCCATCCGTGTCTGTACAATCCCTTTTCGGGGATAAACATACGGTCTGCAAATTGCAGGAATTGCTTCACGGCTTCTGCCAGATATTTATTCTTCGCTTCCTTATCATAACGACTCATCTGCGCTACCACCGGAATGCCCATAAACATATCATCCAGCCAAAGAGTATTCCGCTGAGGACGATTACGGGCAAACGTTCCGTCTGCCAGACGATATTCTTTGTTGATGATAAAATCAAAGTAATTCTGAATTAATCCGTCAACCGGAAGAGACTCGTCTTTCAACCGTAATTTAATCATGGCAGTACATACGGCTCCCGCATCATCCAACGCATGAGGAGTCAGGATTTGCAACAATTGCGAATCAGTCTTCCCTTTTTCTTCATAGACACGTTTGAAATGCGGAGCGACTTCCGCCAAAAAGCGGAAACGATTCTGAACATAGTCAGTATAACGCTTATCACCTGTTGTTTCGGCAGCCGCTATCAGAGCGGAATAAGTGACACCCCATTCATAACTTGCCAGACGAAAAGCCCCGCGTTCCAGCTGCGCCTCATCCCCCATTGCAGTATAATCCGTAATCACCTTACCGGTATTCTTATCCACTACACGGGCCGGTGTCTCCTTATCTATATACGCAAAAACACGATCGATGTCTTTTTTAACCTGTTCGGGGGTCAAATCACCATAAGTACCCTGATAAGCAGGTTGCAGTAAATGCAAGGGGGTATTTGAATCATTGATTACTGCTTTCTTTTTCTGCGCACAGGCAGGTAGTGCTACCAATAACGCAGTAACGGTCATCATACGATAATTCATAATTTACTTTTTAGGTATTTTACATCCTCTGAATATAGTGCCACGCAACTCCGGACCAAAATAGAATCCGGGCTGAGTAGGCTGATTATAAGCCACATTTTGAGTCGCAATACTGATACGGTAAACCGGATCTTCCAGGAAAGTATGGAAACGGTAGTCCGTAGGAATGGTAGAGACATAAAGCCTCAAAGCTGTATTATCGGCTGTACGTAACAATACTTCTTCTCGCCAGTCGCCTATAATGTCACCTTGGAGACAAGGATTCGATTTCGTTCCATTGTTGAAAAGAGTTCCTGTGAATTTGACAAGCGGAACAAACTTTTTATTTTCCCAGTCGTATTTAATAATCATGCTTCTATCCAGTAGTTCGCGCAATAGGTCTCCATCCCACCAGACAGCCATATTCGTAGACAATCCTCTGACTCTGGAAGCAATCACTTCCCCTTTCACATTTCTGACACCTTTAGAATCTAAAGACCACATTTCAACTCCGGGATGATTAGGATCAATATCAGCAGCCATACAACGACCTACATCTGTATTACTCTTTATCTGGAAAATAATTTCTCCCGTAGCTGCATCCCGGAAAGTTGAGCCATCTCTTCTGTTCTCGTGGCAACTCCAAACCTGCAATCCCGGACGGGAAGGATCAAAGTGAGTCAGATGCATAGCATCACCATGCCCCATGCGGGTAGAATAAAGTCCGGTTCCATCGTTATTGATCGTACATTGTCCATATACAATCTCATCGCAGCCGTCACCATCTACATCACCTACACGAAGATTATGGTTTCCCTGTCCGGCATAAGCTCTGCAACCGGGATTATTACTGTCGAATACCCAGCGGTTCTTCAAATTCTTACCATCCCAGTCATAGGCAGCCAATACAGTACGTGTATAATATCCACGGCACATCACCACACTCGGATGTACTCCATCCAAATACGCAATACAAGCCAGATAACGGTCGCTACGATTGGCACGTCCGTCGCCCCAGTCCATCAGATTGCCACGTTCGGGCACATAATCAATCGTTTGCATTGCTTCTCCGGTCAGTCCGTTAAAGATGGTCAGATACTCCGGGCCTGTCAAGATACGTCCTCGCTCATTCCGATAATCCGCATTCGCATCACCGATCACCTTTCCCGTTCCGTCCACTGTTCCGTCTCCGGTTTTCATTACCACTTCCGCACGGCCGTCACCGTCCAGATCGAAGACCATAAACTGTGTATAATGTGCACCGGCGCGTACATTGCGTCCCATATTGATACGCCACAACTGCTGCCCGTTCAACTTATAACAGTCAAAAATCACCGGTCCCGTATAACCGTCATGAGCGTTATCATGTGCATTGGACGGATCCCATTTCAAAATAATCTCATATTCACCATCCCCGTCTACATCACCGATACTGGCATCATTCGGAGCATAAGTGTATGCTTGTCCGGACGGAGTAGTACCTCCCTCGGGGCGTACCAAAGGAATATTTAAATATCCTGTCGGAGCATCTGCCGGCAGTTGATAATTGCTTTCTGTTTTACCTTTTATAGCTTTTACCGTATAGAGTGCAGGTTCTGTTCCCTGATAAGAATCCTGGAAGAAAGTTGCATTTTTCAGCGGATGTTTATTCACCTTTTTACCATCCCGGTATATATCAAAGGATTCGTCCATCGGATCAGAAGAAAGATAGCGCCAAGAAACGACTACGGTTGACGGATTCTCACGAATGGCAATTACGCCACGTCCTAAATGTTCTCGTTTCAGTTTAGTAAAATCATAGTTTGGCTGGGCAACTACAAAAGTCGCTATTACCAACAAACTAAAAAAGATGCTTGTACATTTCATAGTTTTATCATTAATCAAAGTGTTCTTATCATATTTAGAATAACGTCGTGCAAAAGTAAGCGATATGGTCTACCCATAAAATAGAATATCGTACAAATCTATGTATAAATTGCCTTTTTAACCATCGCACTCCCTTTCCGAAGGCATTATGGACAAATTTAAATACTTGTGGACAATATTCCATTGAAGAGGAAAAAAGATTCCCCTATCTTTGCCCGTGAAATCAATTATAGTAGCTAATTTTATTTATAAACAGTTTTTATACCATGAAGAAATTACTCCTCTCATTTATTACAGTGAATCTCCTGAGTAGCATGTCTGCCGGTTCAGCCGGTGCGCAAGAGTTGCCCGAACAAAAGGAGACTTTGGCAACCATCGTAAAAGTAAACGACTACTTTATGAAAAAGTATGCCGATTATACCCTACCCTCGTTTTTTGGCAGAGTTCGCCCCAGCAATATCTGGACTCGCGGAGTATATTATGAAGGGCTGATAGCTTTATATAGCATTTACCCGCGCGAAGATTATTATAGCTATACATACGATTGGGCGAATTTCCACAAATGGGGAATGCGTAATGGAAACACGACCCGCAATGCGGATGACCAATGCTGCGGACAAGTTTACATTGACCTATATAATATGTGTCCCTCCGACCCTAACATGATCCGGAATATAAAAGCCAGCATCGATATGGTCGTAAATACTCCGCAAGTAAATGATTGGGACTGGATTGACGCTATACAAATGGCAATGCCGATTTATGCCAAGTTTGGCAAGATGACCGGCGAACAAAAGTACTATGACAAAATGTGGGATCTGTATTCCTATACCCGCAACACAGAAGGAGAAGCCGGTATGTACAATGCCAAAGAAGGATTATGGTGGCGCGATCAGGATTTTGATCCTCCTTACAAAGAGCCGAACGGCAAGAACTGCTACTGGTCCAGAGGAAACGGTTGGGTATATGCAGCCCTTGTGCGTGTATTGGATGAAATCCCCGCTGACGAAACACATCGTCAGGACTATATCAATGACTTCCTGACCATGAGCAAAGCCTTGAAGCAATGTCAGCGTACAGACGGCTTCTGGAACGTAAGCCTCCACGATGAAAGCAATTTCGGAGGTAAAGAAACTTCGGGCACAGCCTTGTTTGTAGACGGAATGGCATGGGGAATCCGCAACGGATTACTCGACCGTAAAGAATATCTCCCTGTTGCACTGAAAGCATGGAATGCAATGGTAAAAGAGGCAGTTCATCCGAATGGTTTCTTGGGCTATGTACAAGGAACAGGCAAAGAACCGAAAGACGGGCAGCCGGTAACTTACAAAAGTGTTCCCGATTTTGAAGATTATGGTGTAGGATGTTTCCTATTAGCAGGTACAGAAGTTTACAAGTTAAAATAAGAGCATTATTTATCAGGTAAATGAAAAACAAGGTATTTCACTGCTTATGCTGGCTCACAGCCATCATATGCAGCTTGCAGATGCAGGCACAAAACAACATTGCTTCTCCAATGAAAGATGTGAATCAGGTGGTAGACAACACACTGGACAGTCTGAATAAAGCACGCACGGCACGCCCCGTTGCCGGAGCAAGCCGTAAAGGTAACAATCCGGTCTTATTCCTGATCGGCAACTCTACCATGCGCACCGGTACTTTAGGAAACGGCAACAACGGCCAATGGGGCTGGGGATATTACGCAGGAGATTATTTCGACTCCAACCGAATCACCGTTGAGAATCATGCTTTGGGAGGAACTAGCAGCCGCACCTTCTACAACCGCCTCTGGCCGGATGTAATCAAAGGCGTGCAAGCCGGAGACTGGGTAATCATCGAACTGGGACACAATGATAACGGCCCCTATGACAGCGGACGTGCCCGCGCCTCCATTCCGGGAATCGGCAAGGACAGTCTGAATGTGACAATCAAGGAAACCGGAGTCAAAGAGACTGTATATACCTACGGAGAATATATGCGCCGTTTCATCAACGATGTAAAAGCCAAAGGAGCACACCCGATTTTATTCTCCCTGACTCCCCGCAATGCCTGGGCAGACAAAGACAGCACCATCATTACCCGTGTCAACAAAACATTCGGTTTGTGGGCAAAGCAAGTAGCGGAAGAACAGAATGTTCCTTTCATTGATTTGAATGATATCAGCGCCCGCAAGTTTGAGAAATTCGGCAAGAATAAAGTGAAATATATGTTCTATATCGACCGCATTCATACCAGCGCTTTTGGTGCCAAAGTGAATGCCGAATCTGCCGCTGACGGAATACGCGCCTGCGAAGGGCTGGAATTGGCAAAGTATCTGAAACCTGTTGAAAAGGATGAGGCTACCGGTTCGAGCCGCAAAGAAGGACGCCCGGTATTGTTTACCATCGGCGACAGTACGGTTAAAAATAAAGATAACGATAAAAACGGTATGTGGGGATGGGGCAGCGTGATAGCAGATGAGTTTGATCTGAATAAGATATCTGTTGAGAATTGTGCTATGGCAGGACGCAGCGCCCGTACATTCCTTGACGAAGGTCGCTGGGATAAAGTATATCATGCACTCCAACCGGGAGACTTTGTTCTTATCCAGTTCGGACACAATGACGCTGGAGAGATAAATACAGGAAAAGCCCGTGCCGAATTGCCCGGCTCCGGAGAAGAAAGCAAAGTCTTTTTAATGGAGAAAACAGGTAAATATCAAGTCATTTATACTTTCGGCTGGTATCTCAGGAAGTTTATCATGGACGTTCAGGAAAAGGGTGCGATACCTATCGTTTTAAGCCATACCCCACGCAATAAGTGGAAAGACGGAAAGATAGAACGCAACACTGCCTCCTTCGGCAAATGGACACGCGAAGCTGCCGAAGCTACCGGAGCCTATTTTATCGACCTGAATAAAATAAGTGCTGACAAGCTCGAAAAGAAAGGTATCAAGAAAGCGGCAGATTATTATAACAATGACCATACGCATACTTCTTTGAAAGGAGCGCACATGAATGCCAAAAGCATCGCAGATGGACTGAAAATGGCTGATTGCCCGTTGAAACAGTACTTGAAATAAGAGACAGACTCATCTGATATATTCATAAAGCGGTTAATGCATTTCACTGACAATGCATTAACCGCTTTCTTCTAACTATTATTCATCCATCGGAATGACCTCCTGCATATAGATAGCATCAAGGCTCCAAAGTGCCGCATCATTTGTACTGATGCTGACGCATTCATCCAAAGGGGCCGGAACTTCGGGTGGAAACAGTTTAGTGATCCGGAAAGGAGGCGCAGGTGTATGTTCCAGTCGGGTGAATAAATCCTCCCATGCTTCTTTTGCCATTAGTGCATCCCGCTTGTGGTAAGCAGCGTATGCCATCAGACGGGAAATTCGGAAACGGCTATGATTCAATTCCCACGCCTTTTGCTTATAACGTGCCGCATGGTCCAGCCACGCGTCTTTCCATTCGGGAAGGTCAATCATACGTATCATTTCGTTCATTACCTCAAAACCACCCATAATAGTCATTAAATGATTCGAAGATTCCAGCTTGGGATCACATTCACTGGTGATGATTCCCGTTGCCGGATCGAAACCCAGCGCTTTGGGTCCCGTAAAGATACGGTTGGGCAGGGCTGCTATACTTTTCATTCCGGCTACGATCTTATCCCGGTAAACAGTGTTGCCTGTACGCTCCCACTCCGTCATCCAGTTTCCGGCATACGCCAGCCAGTCCGGACCGATACGCAGTCGGGCAGGCGCCGTACAGGGATATTCACTGCGAGGCTGTGCCAGCCGCATAGGGTCTAATTCATATAGTTTCTGATCGGCATCCTTTACTTCAGTCATCAAGTCACCGCAACGTTCATCGGTAGTGAGATAATAATAGAAACGGTTCCATGCAGCCTGACTGATCCGGGCTTCTTTAGCACCGCATCCCCAATGGCTGACATTATGTCGGCTGCCTAATCCCGCGTTCGGTCCGATATGGTAAACGTCCACTTCGGCTGTATGACGGGTCATAGCTTCTGCCATACGCCAAATATCAATACGCCCGGTACGCAGGAAGTTGTACCACAACCACATATTAGAAGCCAGTTCCGTATTGTCCCAGGCAAATCCACCTATATCATAACGCCAAGTATGACGGACCGGGTCATAAGCATGCATCACATCTCCATAATTCCAAAAGCCATACCATTTATTCTGCTCTATGGCTTTACGATAAAAATCAATATATGCATCCAGGCGATCTTCTACCCGCGCACGAAAAGAAGTACTCCGGTCCGGAAGGCTCCATACGCCGAAAGCCTGCTGTGCATGAAGATAGTCTGGTGTGGGCAGCAATATTCCCGGTTCTGAGAGTGATTCAGCAACATCGGCAAAAGCCTTTTTTCCTGCATAACCTTTCTGTGGAATAAGTGTGAGTGTAGTGGTGCGGGCAATGCCATAAGGAGTACTCATTCCCTCCTGAACATCTTCGTAGCTGGCATTCAGATCATGAGCGACATTATCGTAGTGACGTAAGTCCATCGGTTCTCCTTCGGGGCTCCATAACCATGCCGTGATCGTTGCAGATGAAGTTTTGGCGCCCGATATTTCGAGGGATGAAGGATATGACTGCCAAAAATCATGCAGGCAGAGTCCCAAACCTCCCGTAATATCACCGACAAAAGCATAGCCTCCGCTACGGGTGCCGGAGAAAGTTCCTATCCAAGGATTATTGTCATTGGCACGTTTGCGAATGGAGAAAGCATCAGCAGAGAGTTGAGACAAGCGATAATCGTTCCATGAAGCCCAGTTATCAAGAAGATCACGATTCTTCCCGTCAAAAGCCTCGTAAGGCGGGATGCGTTGGCCATCCATTTGTTGCTGTTGCAGAGAAAGTGTATCCTCTTTGCCGAGTGTCAGTTTACGCCGTCCTGCCAGCGGTTGTACCGGTTCACTCCAGACGCCTCCATCGGCACAAGAGAAAGCGACATGACGGTTATAAAGAGCTTCACGCATAGGAGCATCCATACGAATGCCCAAGGCACGAATAAAATCCTTATTTTGATCTCCGTCGTACACAAAGCTATGTACGATCTTGATCTGCTCACTTCCGGCGTAGAAGTAGAGACGGACTACGAACGGAAGCCACTCCCGTCCGGTTTCACTTCTGTGGGTGCCTTCCAGTTTGACGAGTGTCCGCACCTTACCTATACGTTCTACTGTGGCCGATGTCAATCTTCCGGTATAGTTAGTAAAAGTGATTTGAGAAGTATTTTCAAGGACCGGTTCGCTTTGAGTGTTGCATACAAGACGTGCTTTTTCACCGACTTTCACTCCTTCACGGAACAGACTGTCAATCATAAAATCTCCCTGACGAGGGATGTAAGCGGAAATAATTCCTGTCTCTATGCGGATACTTTGAGGTGTTTCAACAACAGATAGGGATAATTTATTGCTACGATCATCGGCAGTCCTTGAAGATGCTTTTTCTTTTGACTTTTTTCCGGTCTTTTTGAGTAGCAGTTTCTCCGTATTTTTCGGAATAACTCCGGCTATCCCTTTCCATTTCACAGAACCATCGGGCCAGTAGGCCAATGCCCAAGTATCTGTCGGAAGCATTTCACCTTTATCGGTCATCAGCTGCAAAGTGTGCTCCGGGTATAATTCTCCTTCATTGAAGGGAACTCCCAGACTTACCGCTTTGTTTTGGTGCGGAGTATTACCGATCCAGTGTAATGGTATTTCAGAAGTTTCCTGCGACGAACATTCATAATGAAAATTGGCGATACGAGTTCGGGACAAGGTGGTACGAAAGCCGAACCAACCTTCCGTAAGGGGTTCGGCATCGCGGAAATCCACCAATCGCACTCCATTTATATAATAACTAACCCTATTATTTTCATTCGTTATCCTGATATGATACCACTTGTTTGCCTCCAACAAATGGTCGGCATCTGTATATTCTTTCAAGATTGCGGGACGGGCTTTTGCATTTGTAACAGCCGCTTCGTTGCCGTCATAACGGCGAAAACGTGTAGTAGAATTATGATTCCCACCGTATCCCATATAGTAAAGTTGCAGGGAATAACAGTTCAGAAAGATGCCATTACGCCATTTCTCACGTTTCCAGATATTATCGGGGTATTGAGGGTCCGAAGCCATCCAAAAACAATTCAAGTCACTCAAGCGATCGCCTTCTGCCTCAACAACGACACACGCATCGTACTCAATGGTTACCTTGCCACTCATCTTTTCTTTTCGCCAAAGAGTTAAGCCTTTGGGAGAAAGAATTTCAGCGGTATCACCACGAAAGGTTACTTTATAATCCGGAGATTCGGACTCTACTTTCCAGTATTTATGAAACTGGCGGGCGTTGAGTCCGGAGGCTTTATTATCTTGGGCGTTCGATGCCAAAGTAATAAGCAAGAACAAAAAAATAGATATGCTTTTCATATGCAAATAAACTATCTGATGTTGCAAAAATAAGAAAGGTCATCAAAGAAAGAAATAGAATATCATTCATTTCTATGTCTATTTGTGCAACCATTACATATTTTTCCAGTTTTACTATGTTTCCAATAGAAAAAGATTGCCACTTATTGTCTCATGAATCTTAATAATCCATACGCAATAAGTGGCAATAAGATAAGAATAACACTCTAATCTATTTTTATTCAATCAGAATCACTGTATAAACACCAGTTCTCCGACCTTCTCATCTGTACTAAAAACAACTGAACAAAGTCCATCTTTTATTTGAAGGATTTCCATTCCTGCCAAAATGAGTTCTTGAGGCTCCTCTGCCTCCTGATTACTTAAAATTAGAAGTTTAGCATTATCCTTTGCTCCTACAGAAGAGTCACCATCCCACGAGAGTATAAATTGTTTTCCTTCCATCAAATTAGTGACAGCAATACTACATACCTCTTGCGTTATCGCCCAATTGTTAGCCTTATTAAGTTCTATCATATCTCCCCAGACAAATCGCTGCGTATCAGTATTCAATACTTTTGATACAATTACGATATCTAAGGTAGCAATATGTCCCTCCATATCGGTTACTTTCATTGTCACCTTTCCGTATTTCTCTCCCTTGATATAAATTAGATTCTCACGGTATTTAGCTGACGCATACCCCTCGTCAGAAAAAGAGAACTGATATCCACCACTCCCATTTTCCATCTTCAATATACCTTCACTTCCTTCCTTGATTTGGATAGCTGCACGATCAAGCTTTAGTTCTCCCACAGTATCATCATCCTTACAGGAAGAAAAGAGACTAAACTGCAACAGGATCAAAACAAAACATAGTATATGAGCATTTATAAACTGTTTCATGTCCTTTTAAGATTATTCGGTTATTATCTTTTTATTTTCAATGTAATACTGCTTGTTACGTTTCCATTTGCATCTTCCACGGTAGCTTTCAGATTCAGGATACCGCTATATGACGACAGATCGGCCGTCTTATCATAAGCATCTTCCTGCTCTTCCCCGTTCTTATTGACGTATATCTTCGTAAATTGGTCAGCATTAGGTCCAACGACACTTGCTCTGTTACCCACCACAACGATAGTCGGCTTTTTCAACCAATCGAATTTGAGTTTGCTTGCATCATTCGAGGCAAAACATCCCATACCCCAAAAACGTAATTCAGCATCAGAAGTCAACCGCAAAAAATTAATATCAGGCAGACTTCCGTCAGCCTTACGCTCTTTCAGCAACTCCGTTTCATCCAAACTTAAAAAATCAGTATCCGCCAATACGTCTATTAAATCGAATGAATTGTTCTCTACGGTACTCTTACCTCTGTTTAACATTTCCAAAATAGTACTCCCTCTTTCACCTGCAAAAGACAGATTATTCCTGATTATATGATCATAGCCGGAAATATCTTCAGGAGGTAAAGTAATACCGTCTTTACGGTTTCTCATGTCAAAGTTACTTCCGCTTGCTGCTACAGTATTGTTTTCAAAAATAATTCCGCCCAAATGATGATTAGCATAAAAGCCTCTGGCTCTGTTATAATATGCAAGACAACCACGTACTTCATGTTGAGGTATCACACTTGGCAATTTTGGCAATGTAGTTGTACTCATTCCATAGCCTCCGGCTTTAAATCCCGTACCATTTCCGGCAGCATCTAGACTATTCGGCTTATATCCGTTATAAAATGCCCAACAGTTGATAATCTTCACAGCATCAAAGCAGTTGATTAAATCAAATCCGTCGTCACAATTATACCAAGCACGACATCCCTCAAACACATTGCCTGTACCTCTGCCTTGCCCGTTGATATGGCATCCGAAACCATCTACATTTTCTCCGCTCCCACCTTCGGAAACTGTGTCATAATTGTTATATGCATCACAATTGAGAATATGATTATTGTTTCCACCAGTCAGATAAAATCCGATTGCCATACCATCATGAAGTTTTAGGTCCTCATATAAATTATCATTGGCTCCTTGTACAACACGAAAACATTCAGACTGAGTATGTTCTGTTATGGTTACCTGAGTTCCAATCACATCAAATCCCTTAAAATGTAGATTAGAACCAGTTATATAAAACACAGTGACACGCTGCCCCACTGGCTTAACCTGAGAAAGGTCGAATATCGGTCTACCGGACTTATTAGGATTTGCCAGATAAGAAATAGGTTTACCGGCCTCTCCACTTTTACTCATATCAAACACACAATGATAAAGTCCATTGGTAGTGGTTGTCATTGGGGGTTGATCAGCAGGAACCACATAGATCCCCGGATTAATATAAACTACATCTCCTGCTGCTACCACCTCTTGTACTTTCATTATTGTAGCAAAAGGTTTACTTTCCGTTCCCGGATTGGTATCCTCTCCTTCCGGATCCATATAATATGTCTTTTGCGCAGCCAAGGGGACTGATAACATCAGTCCCAAAAGCAAACATGCTATTTTTGTCATATCTTTCATACTTTTCTTTTAATGAAGTTAAACCGTTTGAATTAATGAGAAGAAGCTGTCTTAGTCAAATCCCAAGGTACAAAATAAGCATTACTATTTTCAATCTTGCTCCTTATCTCAGCCTGCTTGCTCTCTGGATATTTCTCACATACAAAACGGGAAATAAGTGAATAATCATTCCAACGTTTGGCAATGCGAATCATGAGAGGATAAGTTTTACCTTCACATGGAAATTCAAGTAATGCTTCCTTTAGCAACTCAATATCGTTATGTTTCTTTATTTTCTGTTGAGCATCAGACAGTCCACTCAAATTATACTCTTCCTCAAGTTCCGGTTTTTCTTCCAATGCAGCATTCATATCATCCTCTGTTTCCCAAACTTCCAAAAATTCCCCGGATACCCGCATCCGGATATCCGCGTCCATCAAATTTTGTCCATTGGTTGGTAAATCCTTGCCACATCACCGGGTCACCTAAGGTAACGTCACCGTTGTTAAAATAAGTATTCACACCTTTATTCATCAATACAGATACCGGAGTATAGCGATTCTGGAGATTCAATGCTTCCACCAACATAAAGTAAAGATCTGCAGTGTGATAAATATTAATATGTACATCATCGTTCTCTACTTTATGTCCGGATTTACTAAAGCCCCGATATTTCTGAATAGAATATTCTTCATCTACTACAATTTCTTTGAACGCCTTAAATCGCCCATCTGAAGTCTCTCTGGCTTTGTCGTCAGAAGCCCTCAACAAGGTCGTTCATACGGTTGATGGATTTGAGCAGTGTGGATTTGCCGCTGCCGGAAGCGCCCAGAACCAGTTTCAGCATTTCGGTCTCCTCCCGCTCATTGATTTTTGCCTTTATTGTAACACGAAAGCGGAGATAAAACCACCGCTTTTCTTTGCAATCCTGCCGCCGCTGTGGTACACTGAAAAAAACATTCTGCACACCGGAAAGGGACTTTGTATGAAGATTTTAGCCGTTGACTACGGGGACAGCCGCACCGGCCTTGCCACCTGCGACCGCACCGAATTTCTTACCACCGCCATTACGCCCCAGATCACCTTAAAGGCGCGCAACAAGGTTGCCGCCCGGGTCTGCGAGGTTGCCAAGGAGATCGAAGCCGAGATGATTCTGATCGGTCTGCCGCTGAATATGGACCTTCCGGGGACGCGCGCTTACTTCCGTGAAATGTACAGCGAGTTCGGCACC
>ERZ791603.2091-NODE-2091-length-13305-cov-7.364226_pt1 | contig 13305 bp, 16 predicted proteins | sample MGYA00509966_ERZ791603 | MGnify/ENA primary metagenome ERZ791603 (study PRJEB30046, sample SAMN00791931) | human gut metagenome | study: EMG produced TPA metagenomics assembly of the A metagenome-wide association study of gut microbiota in type 2...
TACACGCTCGGCTGCGCCGCGAAAGCCGCACAAACCGCCGACACGGGCGCGACGGCGCGGAACGCGCTGCCGGTCACAGCTGCATCTCCTGTATCTGCTCCGATTTCGCCATTTCTGGCTGCGGATCAGTGGTAATCGCGTACCATTGACCATTCTCGGCCTTTCTCACGGACACAAGCTCCTGCTGCAGCAATTTTTCTGCTGGAATGGGTATCTCCCACCCGCTTTCTCCGGCATGCGCAGGCATCGCCGCACCCTGCCGGAGCTGCTCTGCATCCTGGGCAGTCAGGTCAACATATCCGACTGGCGTCATGAAATGAAAGCTATCTTCCGGGCAGGCTTCCAGCAGATCTTTGAGCGTCTGCACCGGTTTTCCGTTTTGCTCTGTCGGAAATTCTTCACAGTAAAATTCCGTAGACATTTTGATCTCCTTTTTCGTGTTTGCAGCGCTCCTGCACGTCGGCACAACGTCCGGTTTTGCGGCTTCTGGCGGGTACGCGTTCGGCTGCGTCCGGAAAGCCGCACAAACCGCCGACACAGGCGCGACGGCGCGGGAGGTGCGGTCGGTCACAGCTGCATCTCCTGCGTGGGCGCATCCTGCTCCTGCAAAATCTCCTGACAGAGCTGATTTAACGGCATATACTCCCGCTGCATACAGTAGGCTTCCATCTTTTCACGCAGCACTTCTTTCTCTGCCGCATTCAGGTGGTAGGTAAGAGACTGATCCTCGATCCCACTGCCGTAGAGCGTCATTTCCAGCTCATCGCAGACCTGCTGGCGCTGCATGTCGTAGTTGGCATAGACGTTCAGCGCATGGTCGTTTTCATCGGTTTCCACAAACGTGCTGAACGCTTCGTCGACGTTGAAACACGGAACGACATAAAAATTCAGTATTCGGTCATCCAATGCCTCGATGCTATCCTCGAAATAAAAATTCCGCGCAGTGAGTCTGCTCGGCGTTGTCAGCTCCTGACCATCCAACCGGTCGAGGAAGATGCGCCAGCGGTCATCCTCGGAAATCTCAGCTTCTTGAAAGACCGCTTCCGCAACTGCCGCTATGTCCTGCATCGCGTAGACCTTCCAGCCGTCCATGATGTTGAGCGCAGAAAGCGTCCGCGCGTCAAAGTCCAGCTCAAACAGTCCGCTGACCTCGCCGGTGTTCTCCATGCGGTGCTTTGCCAGCGCATCGAAAGCCTCGCGGCTGATCTCTTTGCAGTCGTCCGTCGCTTCAAAGAGACTCCGCGCTGGCAGGCGCTGTCCCTGCTGGAGATAATCATGGAGCCGTCTGGCAAGCTGCAAAAACTCCATGCCGGATTCGTTTTGCAGATAGACTTCCGCGCAGTCCTCCGTGATGTGAAAGCCCGCCGTGCTCATACCTGCGCCTCCGATTTCTTTTGCGGCTTGCGCACTGGATCGTCCTGCGCGCAGTCGCTGATGTATTCCTGCACAGCGGCAGGCACGACCTTTTCGTAGAGTCGCTGCGCCGCCTTTTGCAGCTCCGCTTCCAACGTGGAATCGCGTTTGGCGATGTAGCGCCGGAGCGCGCGCAATTTTTCTTCCTCGAATGTGATTTGAATATTTGTCTGTTTCATGTGTCCTCCTGTCAGTACGACATACCGCCCTGCACCTGCTCGTCCGGCATCGGCGCGGCTACGATTTTACCATCTACACGCATGAACATTTCCGGCTGCCGGAATTGTTCTGCAAACTGTTCCGCGAGGTCGTGCGGCAGGTCGATGAAATCATTTTGGCCGAGTCCGACGATAAAGAAATTTCCCGCGACGATGTCATAGATATCACCATCTGCATCGCGCAGTGCGCGGTTGAGCGGCAGACCATCCAGCTTTCCAGACTCGCAGCAAATCAATGCCACCGGTTCCTCGTAGGGATACACGGCTTGGATATATCCGCCGACGAGCGCCTGCATACTTTGCAGATCGCTGCCAATCTGCGTTTCATACGGAGCCTTTCCCGGCTCCACCATCAAGACGTTCATGTTTGTCCTTTCCTCAGTCATAGCTGATATACGGAATCTTCAGCCAGTGTGTCCAGCGCGCTCCTTCCAGCTTCGTTTTCACAACACCGTATCGTGTGCCCATTGCTTCGACCACCTCGCCGTTTCCGATGTACACGCCGATATGCCCGTCGTGCCAGACTGCCAGACCGGGTGTTTCGGGGATCGTGTCAATCGTACCGGAAACCGTCGCAGCATGATACATTTCGTTCGCCGTGATATCCGGCATACCGTTGGTGTTGTAGACGATTTCTTCTGTCTCTGCGTCCAGCCAGCCGTAGCCTTTGATGAGACCGACGCAGTCCGTTGTTCTGCCGCCGACCCACGTCTGGCGGATGAAATCCGCATTGCCGGCAAGAGCATCCGGGTACTGCGCCAGCTTGGATTCAAACAGGCCCTCCGTCAGCACAAGACCGAACGTACCCCACACATAGCCCCAGTGTTCTTCGTAGGCGTGAATTGCATATTGAACCAAGTCCGCAGCGTTCTTGCCGGCCGGGTTCGTGAAGCTGGACGTGTCCAGTTCCGTGCTGCCGCTGCCATATCCGTAATCGATCTGGATCGTGCCGCCCGACGCGCCGGTCCCGTCGCTGCCGTTGGCGTTGCCCGCGATCATCGTGTAGATGTGCGCGGCGTTTTCCTTGTCCTCGTCGGTTACGGTTCTGCCGAGCTTCACCGCGAGGTTTTCATACGCTGCCGCCAGCGGGAGCGGCACGGTCGCTGTGTAGACTTCCTCAGTCTCGACCGTGCTGCCGTCCTCCAACTCCGTGACTACAATTCTGGTTCTCTGCTCTGTGATGAAAAAGCAGTCCACAAACCGGTCTGCCGCGCGCTGACTTGGCGCATTCTCGCCAAAACAGAGGGCATAAAAAATCGCCTTGACCTGTATCGGGTCAAGGCGATTGCCGTCGGTCATGGCGGCGTTGGCTTCTGCCACCGCTTGATCCAGAAGGGTGAAAGCGGTCCGCATATCCGCAATATGGGTCCTGAATTCGTCCGGCACGTCTTCGCTATATGTCACCCCATAAAATGACGCTTCTACAGCGGAATTGTTGTGGTCGGCACCACCCGATGAGGCGGAGCAGAGGATGGCGGCAATCAATATGACCGGTGCGAAAATAGCGACCAGCAGAAAGCCGACGCCCTTGCGCCCCTTTTCGCTGGTCAGCAGCAGCGCCGCCGCGCGGGCGGCTATCGTGCTCATGCTCATAGCTGCATCCCACCCATGACCGGTACTGCTTCCTGCTCTCCATCGTGCTGGGCTAAAAGCGCCCGGTCATTCTCGTCCAGACGATTGGACAGACCAGCCGCGTCCATGTACTCCATGACGTTTCCGGTCATGCGGCGCAGGAGCTTTTCTTCGCCCTCTGCTTGCGAACCCAGCCGGATGCGCTGCTCTGCCAGCGCCTGTGCGACCAGTCGCTGCTCGTCCGGAGACAGGTTCAGGGACATCGTTTCTTCCGGACCTGACTGCCCTCCAACCACTATGTACCGCGCGTGGACACTGTTGTCCCCGCGAATCGCTTTCGTGATCGCAGAGGAAATGAGGGACATCCGATCCATATCCGCGTCGCTCTCGCCAAGCGTTTTGCCGGTCATGAAATGCTCTGTCCTGCGCTGACTGTCCTCGTACCATTCCAGAAACACATCCAGATAGATGCCCTCGCTTCCGCCGTAGTCTGTCCGACAGAAAAAGCCGGCGTCTCTGGGCATCTCGCGTCCGTTTTGCCAACGCCTGTCCAGAAGAAGGTACTCGTCCGGCAGATAGCCAACGCTGTCCAGCCGCGCTTCCAGTTCGTGAAAAACATCTTCCGCCGTGCGCTGGCCGGCATAGGTCAGCCTGCGCGGATTCTCCGCATCTGGCTCCCAGCGTTCAAATTCAATTTGCTTCATATGGTCATCCTTTCATCGTTCATCATCTGCCGCCTGCCTTTCCAAACAGGGCTTCCTTGTACGGCGGCGCGTGGACTTCCAACAGGTAGCGTTCGTTGCCGCACTTATAGAGGCAAACGCCGCGCTGCGGAAATTTAATAAGGTCGAACTCGCTGTCCTCCAGCTGGAGCATATCCATGTACGCGCGGCGGTCGATCGAACCGGCGTTGAACAGGAACTGGTGCGGCGGGATGGAGAAGAGCGGTTTTGTCATCTCGCGCACGCCTGGCTGGTCAAAATCTTCGAGGTTCTGGCTTGCCAGCACCAGCGCGGATTCTTTCTTGCGCACACGTTTGAGGGAATTTCGGATGTACTCGATGGCGACGGGATTGGACAGCCAGATATAGAGTTCATCCAGCGCCGCAACCGTGTTGCCCTCGGTGAGCAGCTTGTCTGACATATACGACAGCAGGTTCAAGAGGATCGTGCTTCGCACGTTCTGCGCCACAGACAGCAGACCTTTCACACCGAACACCAGAAAGCGCGTTGAGGTCAGGTTTGTGTGACCGTTGAAGAATTTCGAGTCCGCGCCGCAGCACATGGAGTGCAGCCCCAGCAGGATCTGCTGGAGCGTTTCTCTGGTGTAGAGCTGTGGCTTTGTTTCGTCGAAATTCTCGTACTCGATTTCAATAAAATCATACAATTCTGAGAGAATGGGGTAGTCCTCCGGTCGCATCTGCGAAAAGTCCGTTTCCTCTGTAATGCCCCATTCGGTGTATAGTTTGGTTAACATAATTTCGATCGTATCGATCTGCGCCGTCGTGAAGTCTTTGTATGTTCGGAACACATCTTTGAGGAAAGAGGTATGCTGGGCAAGCCTCGTGGACTGCCGAAATGCTTTCGGCGCATCCGCATCATACGGGTCTGCGTCGGTATCCCAGCAGCGGGGTTCCAGCAGATTGATCTTATATGCTCCCTCCACGATATCCGCAAAGCAGCCGCCAAGCGCCTGGCACAGCTCCCACTGCTCATGCTCCACATCCAGCGTAATGACCGATTTGCCTGCTTCCAAGAAGTTGAGCAAAAGCAGCTTCATAAGATAGCTCTTGCCCTGACCGGAGTTGCCGAGAATGAGAATATTGGCAGAGGTCTTGTCCTCGTCGCGCTGGTCGAAATCCACCACGATATTGCTGCCGTATTTGTCCTTGCCGATGTAGAAGCCCTTTCGGTCTGTCTTGCCGGAATAGTTGAATGGGAACAGATTTGCGACCGAGCTTGCTGGCAGGACGCGCTCATACTCCGTGCCGAAGGCGTTGAAACCTACCGGGCTGACCGCGCAGAAGCCTGCCTGCTGGCGGAGCTTTAGTCTGTCCACGTTCAGCTTCGAGCGCATGAGCTCGACCTCCACATTCGTCTGCAAAATTTGCAGCTCCTGCATATCTCCCGCGATCATTTCGATGTAGACAGCGCAGTGCAGCAGCGGTTCTTTGTTTCGGTGCAGAGAACCAATGAGGTTTGCCACGTCCTGCAAATTGCTCTCTGCTTCCACCGCCCGCTGCATATCCTGGGCGCTGCCGCGGTTCATCCGGTTGCGGATCTCGGCGTTATGGACGATTTTGCGTTCTTCGAGCGGCGAGACCATGCGCGTATAGATGTGCAGCGTCACGCCGTGCTTTTCGCCCAAATGCCGCAGGATGGCAAGATCGTCGGTCGATGTCGGATACTCGCGCAGCGCCCAAATGCAGCGGAACGTGTTGCCGCAGATGTAGTAGCCGGTTTCAAATTTCACGATACTGGGCGCGATCATGTCCAGAAACGCTTTTAGATTCTCAGTTTCCTCGTCCGGTTTTTGTTTTCGTTTGAAAAGCCCCACTAAATCACCTCCAGAAAGCGCTGACCGTCGTAGTCCTCGAAGCGCTCCGTTGTCGTGTTCTGCTCGAAGTAAATGGCAAGCAGGCGTTTGAGGTCTTCCTTTCCGGCGCGGCGCGTGGTGAAGCCGTTGTCGCGGAATTTTGTCTCGATGGTGGACAGCAGCGTGTACGCCGTGTCGGGCTTCTCGTTTTTCAGGCGCACGGCGAGATAGAACTCCCGCGCCAGCGTCATCTGCACCTGCTTTTCATCCAGAAACGCGCGGTCCTGTTCGAGAAGGCTCCGAATTGCGGGGTTCTGCTCCTCCTGCATCCGGTCGTGGTAAAAGAGGCACGTCGCGTTAAAGCTCTCACGGGAGTTCATCGCCAACAGCTCCACACCAGCCTGTGCGCTGAGTGTGTTCTGCAGCGCCCGAATCTTCGCACTGACTGCGTCCGCAGGGAGGACACTGATGTTCGTGGGCTTGATGATGTAAAAAACGAGATCACCGGCATCCGTGGAAATGCAGTAGTCTGTAATCTTTTTGACACCTAAGAGATCCTGCGTGGACTGCCGCCGTTTGTCTTTCTTTTTCCTCATACTGGTTCCTCCCACTCGAAAATTTGCTGTTCTGTGATATAAAAGCTGACCACGAACGAGAGAAAGTCCAGCACACTGAGCCCGTCCAGATGGATGGACAAAAACGCATACGCCGCCACCAGCACCATGGGCAGAAACAATCCAAGCTGCGTCAGCGTAAGCACCGCGATGAGCAGCCCGATGCCGATGACGGCCAGGTCCCGGAGCTGCCAGAGCCAGAGCGTGGCTTTGGCGTTCAGGTTGTCAGGGTAAATATAAATACGATCACCTCCAAAATGCAAAAAAGCGCCGCCACAGAAATCTTCTGCGGCGGCGCTGGGTGGTTATTCTTCTTCGGCATCTGTATCCGGTTCGTCGGGTTCTTCTGTCTCCGAGTTGCTGTTGCTGTCTTCCTCATCCTGCTCCAGCGCGTCCTCGATCAGTCCGATGATGAACTGCTTCTGTTTGAGGTTGTTTTTCTTGAGGTATGCCTTCAGCCGCTCGAAGAGTTCCTCCGGGAGCTGGATCGCCATGGTTCTCATATCACCTGTCATTTTTGTTCCTTCTTTCATTTTGTAATAATCTGTGATAAGTTGTTCTACGAATTCGCTGAGTGTCCTGCCAGATCGTTCCTGCTCCTGCCGCACACGCATATGAAGCGCTGTGTCGATCTGCGCACAGAGGTTTTTCTTGTCTGCCATTGGGCTTCATCCTTTCGTTTTGATTTGCAAAGCAAGCATACTGTAAGCGCCGGAACAAAGCTATTCACAATAAGCAACAAAGAAGCGATGCGAAATGCAGCAAATCACCATCTGCTTATATACGACAGGATTCGTAAAAACGGCATACTTGCTTTGCGCGCAAGTATGCCGTTCCTATGCTGCAATTCTTATGATGCCATCGTGCCGGGCTCCAGCGTTATACCATTTGGGGTTATTTTTACACAATAGTGTTCATGGATTGCATAACCGATAAGAGCTACTACTCCGCACACTGCTAATACTATAGTATTATTTTTTGTGTTTGCCGGTGTTTCTCTCCACCAATGTTCTACCACCATTTTGACCGGTTGGTACATATCTACCGCTCCGGTTATCATTGCCTTGCTTTCCATTTAACTGCCTCCATATTTATGTCCCATATTGTCTTTTGCTATAAAATGAATTATACTTGAATTATAAGAAATTATTTTAAAAATGTCCATCGTCAAATAAATAATTATTGTCGCATAAAAGGAGATGTGAGATATGCGTGGCAGAGGTCGCCCGAAGGCAAAGAACGTTAATTTAGATGTTGAAATTCTTGATGAGGCTCGTAGCGCCTGCAATCATATAAGCATTGATCAATTGGCGCACGACTGTGATATCTCCCGCAAAACAATCGAACGTGCTCGCAAGCAAAAGAGAATAAATCCCGAATTTCTCGATCGAATTGGAAAGCGGCTAAATGTTGACCCACACTGGCTAACAGGTGACGATCTGAAAATCCCGTTTATAAAAAGAAATCGATTATATTGCAAATTGTCAAATCATCCATATCATGAAATGATGAAGCTGCAAAAGAACATTGATTTCACACGGCATTTCAATGAATTGCTTATCCTCCACGGAGTAACTCGCGAACAATTCGATGCACTTTCAGACGGGCTTCGGTTTGGATTTGAACTTGAACTGGACTTAGTCATTCAGCTTCTCATGTTCAAATATTTTTCAGATTCGGCAGACCCGGCAACTAATCCGTTTTTGTCTAATCGGGAAATTGCAAAAATGGCACAGCAAGTGTTGTCAGGGGATACTTACAATAAACTATTAGAACTGCTCGAATTATAGCAGCTCATGCCGCAGCCGCCTTTGCGACGGTTTTTGTGATATTGATCGCCGTTTGTGCGGTATAAACTGCGCTCGATAGGTTCGCTCTGGTTGAAGTGTCCAAGCCAAACGCACCCGCGATGCGCGGGATCTCTCCGGCGGAGAGCATCAGCCCCAAGCCGAGCAGCGCGTGTTCATTGAACAGCGACAGCCCCGCGATCAGGATCGTAGCCTGCAAAAAGGCCGTGAGGCAAAGCCCCACGACCTGCTTGCACCACTGGTAGAATCCGTCCAGATATCCGCGCGGGACGCTGAACATATAAAGACTTCCGACCGCAATCTGGATGAGCAGGATGCCGCCGCGCTTCAAGTTTGCAAAGAATACCTTGATGACCGCATACGCCATGAGGATGATGCAAAACAGCACCATGATCGGGCTGGTAACCGAACCGAAGCCGCCGACGTGCGTCGTAGCAAAATCTACGAAGTTTTCAACGGTCAGCTCGTCGATGATATTTCCGGCAACCGTGCCGAAACTCGCGCCCGCACCACTGATGGCATATCCAAAATTCGCCTGCAAGGACACGCAAAGCTCATAAAGCCTGATCGGTACAACCGTAAAAAGACTGACAGCCATGAATCCCTTGATGAGATTCATGGCTGTTCCTTTGATGTCGGCCCTGCCGGACGAGTATTCCAGCCCGCATTCCGCACAGGCAACAACGAAGCCGACCGCATATAAAATCCAAGCCAGATACGAGAAAAACAGGATGATGCTCTGCACCCAGCTCATTTCAAACATCTCGGCTCCCATATTGCCCATCTCTGCAAAGAAGTTCGCAAGGAAACCGATGATCTGCTTGTAGACCCAGTCCATGATCTGTTCCAAGATCGTCGATGCGACGAAATCCCAGATAAACAAGCCGTGTCACCTGCCTTTTCTTTCTGAATTGATCACAGTCCGACGATGCCCCAGATGTAGGTCGGCGCGGTCAGTGTGAACACGAGACAGGCAAAGAGGATGGCTGGGGCAGTCCATTCAAACTGCCCGGACTTTCGATAGTCAAAATATGCGGTACCGAGTTTTACGAAGAAAGCAATGGCTAAAACCATATCAATTACCGGAAAAACCACGTTATCCACAACAGTTTTGATCTGCGTGGACGCTGTGGTCCAGGTGCTTTCAACAGCGGATGCCACATCGCCGCTTCCGGCCGCCGAAGCAACCGTTGCAAACAGCAGGCAGAGCAGTGCGCAGAAAACGAGCAGCTTTCCGCGCTTCAAAATTTTCATCATAAATTATTCCCCCTTCCATTCCAGTACGAACACGACGGACAGCACATCCTGCTCGGTAACGGGCTGAGAAACGGCGCTGACAACGGCATCATAGCTGATGGGCAGTCTGCCGTTCTCGGCAATCGTCCATGGCGCAGTCAAGTTGAACATTTCTGCGTCGCCAGTTTTTCTGGTCTGCGCGTCATTGATCTGGAATCCCAGCAGCTTCGCGTCCACCTTTTCGTGTGCCATGTCGGTAGAAAATGGAACAAGCTGCCAGCCGTTCTTCGTGCTGATACTGACCGAGGACACGACAACTGCGCCGGTAGACGCATTAATAATTTCAGCGCTGCCGGTGTGAACTTCTCCGTTTTCATCGACCGTAAGGGGCAGGACAACCGGTACTGTCACGGAAAAGACTTCGGTGATCTCCCAGTGGGCGAAATACGTTTTATCGGTGGTTTCCGTGAAAACGTCATTTGCCGTTACCTGCGTACCGCCGACCGCTTCCGTGAACCAGCCGAGGAACTGCGCGTTTTTGCGCGTCGGTTCAGACGGCAGCGCCAGCTTTTCGCCGTAGGTCTGCTTTGTTTCCTCTGTTGTGCCGTCACCGAGATCCCATGTGACCGAGTAGCTATTTGCGGTGAACTGCGCATAAAACGTCTTTGCCGCTGTGATGGTCACAGTGTTGTACAAGCTGCCGCCAGAAGCAGACGTGTACCAGCCCTTGAACGCATGACCGGCCTTGACCGGCGTGCTCGTCGGGGCGGTTGCCGTCGCATTCGGCTTGCCTGTCGTGGTGATGCTGGCCTTGCCATCAATGGTGCCGCCGTTCGTGCCCGCATCCCACTTGATCGTCAGGCTGACAGTTGCACCGCAATCGTCGCACTTGCCGTCACCGTTCGCGTCGGTGTGGTCAGCGTATTCATAGCCAGAATCGCCGCAGGCCGAGCACGTCTTGGTGCGCTTATGCTGCGTTTCGCTGTCCGACATCCACGAGCCATAGGAATAGCTGTGATTGGCGTAGTCATAGGTCGATGCGCCGCAGCCGGAGCAGGTTTTGCTTCTGCGATGCTGAGTGTCAGAATACTTGCTCCACGAACCGGTTGTGTAGCTGTGATTGCCGTAGTCCGTTGTGGAATATCCGCAGGTGCGGCACGTTGCTGTGCGGCTGTGCTGACTGCTGCTGTAATTGTTCCAGCTTCCGTAGCTCATGCTATGACTGGCGTATTCGTAATCCGAATCGCCGCAGTTCAGGCAATAGGCTTCGCGCCGGTGCTGCGAGGCTGAATACTGCTCCCAGCTTCCATAAGAATAGCTGTGACCGGTTGCGTAGATGGTTTCGTTCTTGGTCTGACCGCAGGCACAGCTATACTCCCGATAACCGTTGCGTGTGCAGGTTGCATCACTTTCGTAATCCAGTACCCACGAATGGCTTCCGCAATCCGGGCAAGTCCAAGAACCATACGAGCCGGAACCATGATCTTTATACACATAAGTGCCGAGATTTTTTGTGTAATGACATTATAGCGATAGGTAACCGTTTGATGTAATCTCCGGGTTTTCCCCCGCTTCACACCGTGCATGCGGCTTTCACCGCACACGGCGCTCCATCGTCTTAATCTTTTATCTATCTTATCAAACTAACATTGGTGAAACATTTATTGCTGGTTGATATGGATTTCAGCGTTTTTCAGCATTTTTCGCAAAGCGTTGACCTTCGCAAGTTGCGGCGCATCCAGTTCGAGCATCGCCATATATCTCTGAATTGTTTCCGGCTTCTTCGCGTGGATCAGCTTGTGTACCGGTTCTAAAATCAGAATCAGGTTTGCGTACTGATCTGTACCGCCAAGGTATTTCGGTATCTTGTGGTGACAATGTATGTCACGCAGATTCAGAAAATCCTTACCTGTGACTGCACATTTGCCCCATTGCGCAGAAAACATGGAAATACGGTTATCCGCAAGTTCTGTGCTTCTGCCAAACAGCGGCTCTTTCATCAGTGCAATCATCAGAGATACGTTGATTTCGAGATTTTTATGAATCTCTGCCCGACCCTCCGGCGTATAGGTATTGACGGTGTTCTTTGTGCTCTTGGGTGCTTTGTGCTGAATGAATCCGATTGGATAGACCGGTTCGTCACTGCCTGCTACATATCGCAGCATTGCAGATCTGCCGTATCGTTTCCGTTCAAATTCCGTCAGCTTTCGCCCCTTACGTACCAGCCGGCCGTTATGACCTCGAAGCCGGTTTGCTAAAACCGTCATTACCGCATGATGCAAAGCCTTACAATCCAGACTAACTGCTGTGGCAATGCGGTAGTAGTTCTGCGCCCCCATCACCATCGCGTTATATCGCTTGATTTCATCCAGCTCTGTATGATGTGGCGTTGCCTTTGCGATGTGCTTTGCCTGTTCGATCAGATTTTCACGCTGACGTTTCCATGCTTTGTCGCTGATATGTGATCCGACTACCAGTTTCCCGGACTTCGGAACAACCTTGATCTTGAAGCCAAGAAATTCAGAATATCGACGCTTGACATTGACGATTCTCGTCTTTTCCTCTGATACGTCCAGCTTCAGCCGCTCTTTCAACCATTGTGTGATCGCAATTTTGGTTTTCAGTGCGTCTGTTTTGGTACGGCAAAAGATACGAAAATCATCTGCATATCGGACAATGTACATTTCTTTCAATGCTGTTTTTCGCATTGCGGCATATCCATTGCTGCAAATTGTGTTGCCATTTTTATTGACAGGCAATTTGTATTCACTCAGCACCGGATGCTCCAGCCATTGACTGTCGATCCAGTGATCGAGTTCATTGAGTACAATATTTGCAAGCAGCGGGGAGATAATGCCGCCCTGCGGCGTTCCTTTTTCTGGCAATACGATCCCGCCATCCGGCATTTTGATCGGTGCTTTCAAAATCTGCCGCAGCACATAAAGAAGATGCTTGTCCTGTATTCCGAGCTGCCAAATCTGGCGGAGCAGCTTCGGATGGTCTACGTTGTCAAAGAAGCCTTTGATGTCAAATTCTATGACATAGTGGAGTTTTGAACGCTGCAAACGTACATAGGTTGCAGCAATCGCATCCTCAACGCTTCTTTGCGGACGAAACCCGAAACTGTTCTTGCTGAATTGTGCCTCACAGATTGGTTCCATGACCTGCTTGATACATTGCTGAATCAGCCTGTCCCAAGCACATGGAATCCCCAGTGGGCGCGTTGATCCGTTTGGCTTTGGAATATCTTTGCGTCTGACCGGTTTTGGCCGGTAGCCATGTTTACTTCCTGCAACAATGAACTGTACTCTGCGGACAACCTCCCCGGCGGGTATCTTTCCGATGTCCCCGATGGTCACATTGTCCGTTCCCGGCGTACCGCTGCCGTGATTGGCTTTGATATTCCGGTAGGCCAGCAGAATGTTTTCCCGTTTCAGAATCAAATCCATCAGAGCGGTGAATTTTTCTCCATTCCGGCTTCTGGCATACAGATCGTCAAATGACTCCTGCATACCATAATATTCTGCATGGCGCAAATCATTGACACAGAGTGGTTTTTCCTGTTTCGCCTTTGCCATTAGGCATCACCCCTTTCATTTCTGAATTGAATGACCCTTTTGGTCTTACTCGAATCCTAATACGTTTGATAGATATTTTTTAGATTAAGATGACTTGAGGCCATTCCTCCACTCCCATTACAGGAGCTTCACAGGTTCGACCTCTGCTTTTCGGCACCGGTGCAGCAGCTTATTGTTCTTCGTCTGCTTACTTTTCTGTTGAAAAGCCCGATACCTTTCCTTGTTCCGATTATCCTATCTTTGCATATACCTTTAGGCTTCTGCTATGAGCCTGTTGGCTGGATTGCGCCTGTAACGCAATATGGTTTTTCATAGCTACAACTTTTACTAA
>ERZ791603.2105-NODE-2105-length-13213-cov-12.198282_pt1 | contig 13213 bp, 10 predicted proteins | sample MGYA00509966_ERZ791603 | MGnify/ENA primary metagenome ERZ791603 (study PRJEB30046, sample SAMN00791931) | human gut metagenome | study: EMG produced TPA metagenomics assembly of the A metagenome-wide association study of gut microbiota in type 2...
TGCGCTTACCGGGGCTACGGATCCGACACGGGGCTACGTCCCTGTGGCCGGACAAAGTGCGCAGCACCGCCTTTATTGCTTCGCAAAATAGCGTGACGAATGCTTGTGGCATGGTCAACCGGATAGTGAATTTACCGAATGATACAAGTCGGAAAATAATTATCAGCAGCTACGATTAATATTATCTCTTTATTTCAGCGCCATTATATTGTGCCCCGGTAAAATAATGATGCGGCCTCTTCCTCCCACAAAATAACGCGTTTACGCTTCAGAAAAAATATTTCCGTGACTGGATACTTCGCTTCCGGATGTATTGTGGCGAACGGTATGCTTCTTCCCTGTTTTTGTCTAAATGAGCTTTATCATTAACACTTTGTTAACTTGATCTGGTTTATATGGCAGCAAATTTGATATACAAAGGGGGATGATTGCCTGTATGGATGCTGCCCGAAATACCTTGCGAGACATAGACTGGTTCTCGGCTGGCAAATGAGAATAGAAATGAAAATCCTGCTTAACTGGTCGCCATTGCGCCAGCTCTTCACTTACATTCAGGAGCGCTTTACCTTTCTGGTGCTGCTCTGCTGGCCAGCGATTATCTGGTTGTTCTGTCGGGTCGGCGTGTGGCTCACCGATAACGTTTATGAACTGCTGGGAAAATCACCCGCCCAGTCCTTCACTGTGTATCTGCAGCCGTTTATGACCCCCGGCACGCTGCTACGCATCTCCATCAGCTGGGTGGTGTTGCTGTTCATTCTCTTCAGTATGGCGATGGCCTTCACCTGGGGTTTACGTCGCTTTATGAATCGCCATAAATAAACCATTCGGCCGCCGTAAGTCGACGGCCCTTCTTAAGCCTTTATGCCATCTCACCGATAGTCTTACGAAAACGCAGCAACGCGATAGTAAAGAACACTCCGCCGATAGCCAGCAAGGTTAAGAACTGCGGCCAGACGATGGCGAAGCTGGCGCCTCGATACAATATCGCCTGCGCCAGGCTGACGAAGTGGGTGGTCGGCATGGTCAACATAATATCCTGTACCAGCTGCGGCATACTTTCTCGCGGCGTGGATCCGCCGGAGAGCATCTGCAGCGGCAGTAAGACCAGGATCATCAGCAGCCCCAGCTGCGGCATCGAGCGGGCGAGGGTGCCCATAAAAATGCCGATCGAGGTCGTGGCGAACAGGCTGAGCGCCACCCCCAGCATAAACAGGGTAATCGACCCTTCAATGGGCACCTGCAAAATTCCCTGTACCATCAGTATCAGTGACAACCCGGACACCACCAGCACCACCAGGCCCATCGACCAGATCTTGGCCAGCATAATTTCAAACGGCGTGACCGGCATCACCAGCAGATGCTCAATGGTGCCATGTTCCCGCTCGCGGATCAGCGCCGAACCGGTGAGGACAATGGCCAGCATGGTGATATTGTTGATGATCGCCATCACCGCGCCAAAGCGCTCCTGCTCAAGGTTAGGATTAAAACGCATCCTTACCGCCAGCTCTACCGGCAGCACGCTGTTATCCCGATAGCGGGCGATAAAACTGTTTACTTCGCCGGTGATAATATTCTGGATGTAACCGTTGCCGGTAAAGGCCTGGCTCATGCGCGTGGCGTCGACATTGACCTGGATTTCCGGCTGCCGACCGGCCAGTACATCGCGCTGGAAGTTAGGCGGGATGTTGATGGCGAACGTGTAGCGCCCGGCATCCAGCCCGGCATCCATCTCATCAGCGGTGATCAGCTCCGGCTCAAGAAACCAGGGACGGTAGAAAGCGTTAATGATGCGTGAAGAGAGCTGGGATTTATCCATATCAGCAACCGCGATCGGCGCCAGGTGCAGCGAACCGGGCATCACCGTGGCCGAGGAGTACACCGACACGGTAAACGCAAACACGATCAGCGCCAGCATCGCTTTATCACCGAGCAGGCTGCGCAGCTCTTTGACGCCAAGATTATAAATATTGCGTAATCCGCGCATCATCCCTCCTGTTTCTGCAGCAGCAGCACGCTCAACCCGAGCACCAGCGGCACCGCAATCAGTAGCGGAATGAATGAGCCCCACAAATCGCTAATATTCAGCGCTTTCGAAAAGGTCCCGCGGGCGATAGTCAGGAAGTGGCTGGTCGGGTAGATTTGCCCAATCCAGCGTCCGGGACCTTCCAGCGAGGCCACCGGATCGATCATTCCGGAAAACTGGGTTGCCGGGATCAGCGTAATAATCGCGGTACCGAAAATAGCGGCGATTTGGCTCTTCATAAAGGTTGAGATCAGCAGCCCCAGACCAGTGGCGATGGTGACATACAGCAGCGCCGCCAGGGTCAGCGTCAGGAAACTCCCCTTATGCGCGACGCCAAAGACAAAGACCGACAGCGCGCACAGCAGGAAGAAGTTAAACATCCCCAGTACGATGTAAGGCAGCTGCTTGCCGAGCAGGAATTCGCTGCGGGTGGTTGGCGTCACGTACAAGTTGATAATCGATCCGAGCTCTTTCTCACGCACTACGCTCAGGGCGCTGAGCATCGCCGGGATCATCATCAGCAGCAGCGGGATCACCGCCGGGACGATGGCCGGCAGGCTCTTCACATCTGGATTGTAGCGATAGCGGGTCTCGATGGAGATGAGCGAGGTATCGCGCTGCGGGCTGCTCTGCCGGCCGGCCATCTCCTGCAGCCAGGCCAGATGCATCGCCTGTACGTAGCCGCGCACGGTTTCCGCGCGGTTGGGCATCGCGCCGTCCACCCACACGCCGATTTGCACCGGCGTGCCGCGGGCGATATCGCGACCAAAGTTCGGCGGGATCTCTATTGCCACCGCCAGCTCGCCATCGCGCATCCGGCGGTCCAGTTCGTCATAGCTGCGCAGCGGCGCCTGTTCGATAAAGTAGCGTGAGCCAGCGAGATTCTGCGACCAGCCCTGGCTGCTGAGGGTTTGATCGCGGTCGAGGACGGCAAAGCGCAGATCCTCAACGTCCATGCTGATCCCATACCCCATGATAAACATCAGGATCACCGTCCCCAGCAGCGCCAGCGTCGATCGTACCGGATCGCGGCGCAGCTCCAGCGCCTCGCGGCGGCTATAGCTAAACAGCCGGCGAAGACTGAAGGCCTGCCGTGGAGCCGTATGTCCGGAATGCGATGCCACAGTAGACGTGGGTTCTTCTGGTACTGGAGAGGACGGCTGGGCCTCTTTAAGCCAGGCGATAAACGCCTCTTCCAGGCTGTTTGAACCGCGCTGCTCGACCAGCGCCTGCGGCGTATCGCTGGCCAGCACTTTGCCGGCGTGCATCAGGGAGATACGATCGCAGCGTTCCGCCTCATTCATAAAGTGGGTGGAGATAAAAATGGTCACCTGATCCTGCCGCGCGAGGTCTACCATCAGCTGCCAGAACATATCCCGCGCCACCGGGTCGACGCCGGAGGTCGGCTCGTCGAGGATCAGCATCTCCGGGCGATGGATGACTGCCACCGCTAACGACAGGCGCTGACGGATCCCCAGCGGCAGATCGGCGGGAAGCGCGTCTTCAACCTCGGTCAGCATAAAGCGCTCGCACATTTCCGCCACCCGGCCGGGGATTTCGCCGTCCGGAATATGGAACAGGCGGGCGTGCAGCTCGAGGTTTTGCCGGACGGTCAGTTCGCTATAGAGCGAGAAGGCCTGCGACATATAGCCCACCCGCTGGCGGGTGGCGATATCCTTCGGGTCGACCGGCTGGCCGAACAGCCAGGCTTCACCTTCGCTGGCGGGCAGCAGGCCGGTGAGCATCTTCATGGTGGTGGATTTGCCGCAGCCGTTGGAGCCGAGGAAGCCGAAGATTTCACCGCGGGCGATGCGGAAATTAACGTGGTCGACGGCAACAAAGTTGCCGAAGCGCATGGTCAGGCCGCGCGCTTCGATGGCGATCTCTTCCTCACGGCTGTCGCGCGGTGGGATAACTACCGCCCTATGCGCCTGACGCTGTGCTTCTGGCAGCAGGGCGATAAACGCCTGCTCCAGGGTCTGGCTGCCGGTCTGGGCTTTGAGCTCTGCGGCGCTGCCGGTCGCCAGCACCTCGCCGGCGTTCATCGCCACCAGCCAGTCAAAACGCTCGGCCTCTTCCATGTAGGCGGTGGCCACCAGCACGCTCATCGCCGGCTGGCGCTGGCGAATACTGTCGATAAGCTCCCAGAACTGCGCCCGGGAGAGGGGATCGACGCCGGTGGTCGGTTCATCAAGGATCAGCAGCTGCGGATCGTGGATCAGCGCGCAGCACAGGCCGAGCTTTTGCTTCATCCCACCGGAGAGTTTTCCGGCGGGGCGATCGCGAAACGGCGCCAGCCCGGTACTCTGCAGCAACTCGTTGATGCGCAGTTCGCGCTCGGCTTTATCGTGGCCGAACAGGCGGGCGAAGAAGTCGACGTTTTCATACACCGAGAGAGTGTGATAGAGGTTTTTCCCCAGCCCCTGCGGCATCCACGCGATTTTCGGGCACACCTCGCGGCGGTGATGCACATCGCGCATATCGCCGCCAAGCACCATCACGTTCCCCTGCTCGATGGTCCGCGCCCCGGCGATCAGCGAAAGCAGGCTCGATTTGCCGACGCCGTCCGGGCCAATCAGGCCAACCATACGCCGTGCCGGGATCGCCAGACTGATATCGCGCAGCGCGATGGTGGCGCTAAACTGCTGACCAACGTGTTCCAGCAGGGCGACGGGGGGCAAGGTATCCTGCGGCGTTAGTTTCATTGCGGCAACCTCACCGCCAGGGCTTCAGGCCAGGGTTGTTGTTTATCCAGCCGTACGTAAGCCATACCGGGCAGGCCGGTTTTGACATACTCCAGGTGCTGCGCCAGCAGCTCCGGCGGGATACGCGCTTTGACGCGGAACATTAGCTTAAGGCGCTCGTCGCTGGTCTCGACCGTTTTCGGCGTGAACTGGGCGACGCTGGCGACAAAGCTGATATTGGCCGGGATCACCAGATCCGGCGCGGCATCAAGGACCAAGCGCGCTTCGCTGCCGAGCGCCAGCAGACCTGCCTGTTCGGTGGGCAGAAAGAAGGTCATATAGACATCGGCGAGATCGACCATGTTCAGTACCCGGCCACCGGCGGCCAGGACTTCGCCTGGCTCAGCGACGCGATACTGAATGCGGCCATCGCGGGGGGCTTTGAGCTCGCTATCGTCAATATCGGCGAGGATCCGCCGCTCGGTCGCCTGGGCGGCTTCGACGCGGGTTTGCGCCTGAATAATGCTGGTGCGGGCAGCTTCGATGGCGGCGCGGGCGGCGGAGACCTGGGCTTTCGCCGATTCCAGCGCCGCGCGGGCGCTCTCTGCGGCCGCGCGATCGTCATCCAGCTGCTGGGCGGAGACGGCGCCACGCTGGGAGAGGGTGTTGGAGCGAACATGGCGTTTCGCCGTGGAATCCAGCTCCGCCTGGCGCTGCTTCACTACCGCTTCGCTGGCGCGCATTTCACTTTGTCGCTGATCGAGCAAGGCTCTGGCGGCCAGGACCGCGCTTTCCGCTTCCTTGATTTGCGCGGCGGCTTCAAGACGCTGCTCGTTCAGTACCCGGGTATCCATTCTCGCCAGCACCTCTCCCTGGTGCACGAACTGACCCTCATTGACCAGAATGGTGTCGATACGCCCGGCGATTTTACTGGCAATATCGACTTCGGTGGCTTCGATTCGGCCGTTGCTGCTGGCAAACCCCGCCGGGAGTCCCGGCGGGCGCAGCAGCCACCATGCGGCGGCGGCGAGCACCACCAGTAAGCCGACAAAATACCCTGCCCAACGTTTCTTTATTTTGTCCATACGCGACTCGCTTGATTCCCTGTGCTGAGTGGTGCGCGTGTTTCCTCCGGCGGGCGGAGCGTCCTTCTTGCGAAGGACGAAAAAGTGGAGGGAGGGCCGCTGACGCCGCGCTCTGCCGCGCCGATGCGCAGCCGCTCGCTGGGCTACTTATGTGGTCATCATCAGCGATCCTGGCCTTAATGAAACACGCATAGTGAGAGCTACCGTTAACGCGATAGTAACAGCCGGGGCGATATTGTCCATACGAAAGACAGGGTCTTGTCGGCGTGTTAACAAAATTATCCGCACAGGGAGTATTTCACCATCTCAGAATAGCACCGGCAGCCCCAGCCCGCGCTTCACCTCATGCAGCGTCTGCTGTGTGAGATGGTGGGCGCGTTCGCTGCCCTGGCGCAGCAGCTCCAGCAGCATCCCTTTATCCTGAATAAAAGTGGCCCTGCGTTCGCGGATCGGCGCCAGTAGCGTCTGCAAGCAGGTCTCCAGCTCATTCTTACACTGGCGATCGCCCAGCCCGCCGCGCTGATAGTGGGCTTTCATCTCTGCCACCCGCGCCTTATCGCTGTGGAATGCATCGAGATAGGTAAACACCACGTTGCCCTCGACATGCCCCGGATCGCTGACTCTCAGGTGCGTCGGGTCGGTATACATCGCGCTGACCGCGTGGTGGATCTCCTCCTCTGTGGCCGATAACGTCAGCGTATTGCCCAGCGATTTCGACATTTTGGCGTTGCCATCGACGCCCGGCAGGCGACTCACTTCGCTGAGTAGCGCCTTGCAGTGGCGCAGCACCGGCTCGCCGGTGAGGCTATTCATCTTGTGGACGATCTCGTTGGTCTGCTCAATCATCGGTAGCTGATCGTCGCCCACCGGCACCAGTTCGGCCTTGAACGCGGTGATATCGGCCGCCTGGCTAATCGGATAGGCAAGAAAACCCACCGGCAGCGAGCGGGCGAATCCCTTCTGGGCAATCTCATTTTTGACCGTCGGATTACGTTCTACGCGGGCGACGGTGACGATATTCATATACAGCGCGCTGAGCTCCGCCAGCGCCGGCAGGGCGGACTGCAGGCAAATAGTGGTGAGCCTGGGGTCGATGCCGACGGCCAGATAATCGGCCATGACTTCGAGGATATGGTGGCTGATTTTTTGCGGATTGCTGCCGTTGTCCGTGAGCCCTTGCAGGTCGGCGATCAGGATAAATTGCTGGTGGTTATGCTGCAGCGCGACGCGCTGGCGCAGCGAGCCGACGTAGTGGCCAAGATGAAGTTGGCCGGTCGGGCGGTCGCCGGTGAGGATGGTTTGTGGATGGTTCATCAGGGACTCCTTATCAGACTGTTCAGCCGAAAGACGTCCTGAAAACACCAAAGCCGCCTTCCGGCGGCTTTGAAAATGGAAACGTGTATCGTGCCGCCTGTTATGCAGGCAGCCACCAACGGCGGGGATAGGTAACGATAACGTTTCTGTTCATAGGGAGTATCCTGCCACGGAAGGGGCTGGAGGCGCAATCAAAAATCACATACTTTTCCTGATGTTATTTATGTGATTGTTTTTCGGTAAATAACGAAGCGGGAAAAATATATTTTCTCTGCGACCCGATCATTATTCTGGAACAACAAACTATGTTGCATTTTTTTTGTGAAAAAGCTCACGCCACAGGATTATAGTATTATTATCCATATTTATAGCTGAATATTACCTGTCTGCTGTTACGGCTTGTGTTTATTCTCTTCTAAATTATTAACATTATTACAATTTCTATCTATTTTTCCGCTTTGCGTCATACCCCTGTCTGACTACAACGTATTGAGGCTAATTATTATGCATAAACGTCTGGTCGTTAATATTTTTTCATCATTGCTGTTGGGGGCTGCGCTTATTTCCGCGCCGGTATATGCGGCGGAAAAAACCGTAGTCAATATTTCAAAAGTGGACGGCATGCCATGGTTTAACCGGATGGGTGAAGGGGTAGTCCAGGCCGGGAAAGAGTTTAACCTCAACGCCTCCCAGGTAGGGCCGTCCAGCACCGATGCGCCGCAGCAGGTGAAAATTATTGAGGACCTGATTGCACGTAAAGTGGATGCCATCACTATCGTGCCTAACGATGCCAACGTGCTGGAGCCGGTATTCAAAAAAGCCCGTGACGCCGGCATCGTGGTGCTGACCAACGAATCGCCCGGGCAGCCGAGCGCCAACTGGGATGTGGAGATCATCGATAACGAGAAGTTCGCTGCTGAATACGTGGAGCATATGGCCAAGCGGATGGGGGGCAAAGGCGGCTACGTTATCTATGTCGGTAGCCTTACGGTACCGCAGCACAACCTGTGGGCCGATCTGCTGGTGAAATACCAAAAAGAACATTACCCGGACATGCATGAAGTCACCCGCCGAATGCCGGTGGCGGAAAGTGTTGATGATTCCCGCCGTACCACGCTCGATCTGATGAAAACTTACCCGGATCTGAAAGCGGTGGTCTCTTTTGGTTCGAATGGCCCGATTGGCGCGGGGCGCGCGGTGAAAGAGAAGCGTGCGAAAAATAAAGTCGCGGTCTACGGGATGATGATCCCCTCGCAGGCGGCTTCTCTTATTAAGAGCGGCGATATTACCGAAGGGATCACCTACGATCCGGCGACAGCCGGCTATGCCCTCGCGGCCGTCGCCAGCACCCTGCTGAACGGCAAAACCATTGAGCCGGGATTTGAACTGAAAGAGCTCGGTAAAGCGGAAGTCGATAGCGACAAGCATATTATCCGCTTCCATAAAGTGCTGCTGGTAAATAAAGACAATATTGATTCGCTCTACTAATCCACCTTCCGGGGCGCCTGCCGCCCCGGCTTAACCAGCCAGGGGATGCTATGGAACCTTTCCTTTCCCTTCGACACGTCAGCAAAACCTTCCACGCCAACCGCGCGCTCAATGATATCAGCATCGACTTTATGCCCGGAGAAGTGCACTGCCTGGCCGGGCAGAACGGTTGCGGGAAGTCGACGTTGATCAAAATTATCTCTGGCGTCTATCGCCCGGATGAGGGCGCAGCGATGACGCTGGGCGGCAAGACGTGGCCCAAACTGACGCCAGCGGCCTCTGTCGCCCATGGGATCCAGGTGATTTATCAGGATCTGTCGCTGTTTCCCAATCTCAGCGTGTGGGAGAACATTGCTATAAACCACTATCATCGCGGCGTGCTGGTGAGGCGCAGCGAACTGCGACGCAGTGCGGAGCAGGCGATGCGCAGTATTAACGTCTCGCTGCCGCTGGATGCCGCCGTGGAATCGCTCTCCATCGCTCGCTGTCAGCTGGTGGCTATCTGCCGCGCGCTGGCGCAGGATGCCCGGCTTATCATTATGGATGAACCCACGGCCTCATTGACCCATCAGGAAGTGGAGGGACTATTGCATGTGGTGCGCCAGCTGCGTGAGAGGGGGATCTGCATCGTCTTCGTAAGCCACCGTCTGGAAGAGGTCATGGCCGTATCGGACCGCATCAGCGTGCTGAAGGATGGCAATCTGGTCGGCACCTTGCCGGCGGCAGAGGTAACCACCCGCCGGCTCGGTTTTCTGATGACGGGCCAGGAGTTTGACTATCAGGTGCGCGATCTGTGGCAGGGGCAGGGCAGTACGCCGGTGCTGGAGGTGCGCAATCTCAGCCGCAAAGGGGAATATCATAACGTCTCCCTGAAGGTCGAAGCCGGAGAAGTGGTGTCGATAGTCGGCCTGTTGGGCGCCGGGCGAACAGAGCTGTGCCTGAGCCTTTTCGGCATGACCCGCCCTGACAGCGGCGAGATCCTGATAAATGGCCAGCCGGTGCGGTTGCGTAGCAATCAGGACGCTATCCGCCACGGTATCGGCTATGTCTCCGAGGACCGTATGTCGCGCGGCCTGGTGATGAGTCAGTCGATTGAAAACAACATTATCAGCACCGTGTTTCATAAAGTGAAAGGCGCTTGCGGACTATTGAGTGATAGTAAAGCTCAGCAGCTGGTCGCAAGAATGGTCAACGCGTTGACCATTAAGGCGCCGGATACGCATCTGCCGGTGAATACCCTCTCCGGTGGTAATGCCCAGCGCGTTTCTATCGCCAAATGGCTGGCGATCTCTCCTAAGCTGCTGATCCTCGATAGCCCAACCGTGGGGGTGGATATCGCAAACAAAGCCGGGATCTATCATATCATCAGCGATTTGGCTGCCCATGGTATCGCCGTGCTGATGATTTGCGACGAGATTGAAGAGGCGTGGTACCAGAGTCATCGCATCCTGGTGATGAAGCAGGGCGAGTTGACCCATAGCTTCCTGCCGGACAGCAGTACCCAGCAGCAGATAGCGGAGGTGGTCAATGGCTAATCTGTTGAAACGACATGAATTCTGGTTAGGCATGTTCATTATTGCGCTGTGCCTGCTGCTGGGCTGGCGCAGTGAGGAATTTTTCACTTTCGGCAATCTTTACGACCTCGCTAATAACTATGCGATGCTGACCATTCTCGCCTGTGGTCTGTTCGTGGTGCTGATCGCCGGCGGGATTGATATCTCCTTCCCGGCTATGACCATTATCGCCCAGTACGGCATGGTGGTGATGCTGCAAAAAGTAGGCGGCAACTTCGCGGTGGCTTTTGTGCTTGCCGGCGGCATCGGCGTGCTGCTGGGGCTGGTGAACGCGCTGTTGGTTAATCGTCTGCGGGTCCCCTCGATCATTATCACCATTTCTACGCTCAACATTTTCTACGGTTTGCTGCTGTGGTTAAGCAAAGGTGTCTGGCTCTACGACTTCCCTCCGTGGTTTGAAAAGGGGGTTATGCTGTTCAAATATACCGATGCCGATGGTTACGATTACGGTCTGGGGCTGCCGCTGCTGACGATGATCGCCGTGGTGCTGTTGACCGCGTTTATCATGAATTTCACCACCGTTGGCCGCAAGATCTATGCCATGGGCGGCAACCGGGAATCCGCCAGCCGCGTCGGCTTCAGCGTGCTCCGCCTGCAGCTGTTCGTTTATGGCTATATGGGGCTAATGTCGGGGGCCGCAGGTGTCGTGCAGGCGTGGACAGTGATGACCGTTGCGCCGGATTCACTGCTGGGCTATGAGCTGACGGTGCTGGCGGCGGTGGTGCTGGGCGGCACCAGCCTGATTGGCGGGCGCGGAACTCTCACCGGTACGCTGCTGGGGGTGATTTTACTGGCGGTGATGCAGAACGGCCTGAACCTGCTAGGGGTCTCCTCCTACTGGCAGACCCTGATCACTGGGGCGATCATCGTCGTCAGCATCAGCGTAACGGCATGGAGCCAGCATCAGAACCGGAGCTTGTTATGAAAAAATCGTGGCGCAACAACGTTGAGTTTTACCTGATCGGCCTGCTGCTGCTGATGGTTATCGCCTTTAGCATCGCCATGCCAAACATCTTCTGGTCTGTCAGCAATTTCCAGTCGATTGCCTCGCAAATGCCGGTGCTGGGGATCCTGGCGCTGGCGATGGCCATGACTATGCTTTGCGGCGGCATTAATTTGTCAATTATCGCGACGGCTAACGCCTGCTCGCTGGTGATGGCCTGGGTGGCGACGAGCTATCCGCCTGGGGGCGCTACCGCGCTGGCGACGCTGCTGGCCGGCGGAGGAGCGGCGATGATCATTGGCCTGTGCAACGGGATATTGATCGCCGGGATCCGCGTTTCGCCGATCCTGGCTACCCTTGGCATGATGACCCTGCTCAAAGGGATAAATATTCTGATCACCGGCGGCAGCGCCATCGCTAACTATCCGCAGTGGGTGCTGTGGCTGAATCACGCCCAGTGGTTCGGTATTCCGCTGCCAATGTGGCTTTTTGCGGTGGTGGCGGCCGGGCTGTGGGTGCTGCTGGAGAAAAGCCCGCTGGGTCGGGCGATCATGTTGATCGGATCCAACGAACGGGCGACCCATTATTCCGGGATCAATACCCGGCGGGTGTTGATGTGGGTATATGTCATCTCGGCCCTGCTCTGCGCGGTGGCTGCGTTTCTGATGATGTCGAAGCTGAACTCAGCCAAAGCATCTTATGGGGAATCGTATTTGCTGGTGTCGATCCTCGCGGCGGTGCTTGGCGGCGTGAATCCGGATGGCGGTAGTGGGCGCATCGTTGGGATGGTGCTCGCGCTGTTCCTGCTGCAGATTATTGAGAGTGGGTTCAATATCCTCGGTATCAGCCCCTATCTGACGATGGCGCTGTGGGGCGTATTGCTGCTGTGCTTTATCCAGGCGCGAGGCATGCTGGGACTGGAGAGAGCCGGGTAAATGACCCGTCCTCGGGGGCGAAGACGGGATAGCCAGTTATTCGCTACGCAAATGCACCGCCAGGCCGCTTTGCCCTGGCGCCAGCGACGGGCGCAGCGTCAGCGACGGGATCAGATAATCGCCATGATTCTGCCGGCGGAATGGAATGGGCTCGGTTTGCCACAGCGTGTCCAGCCGCTCGGCCAGGGCGGCGCACTGATCGGCGAACTGCCCGGCATCGGTTTTATCCGTGCGGTAGAACACCAGCGGCGGAAGCACCTCAAAGCCGGGATAGAACAGCATACCGTGCTGAATGGGGAACAGGATGTCGTCGATGGGGCCATTGATCCCGCGCGGTGAATAGTGTTCCGCCCAGCCGCCGGCGGTGACGATCAGCATCGCCCGCTTGCCGACGAAAGTGCCTTCCCCGTAGCGATCGCCCCAGTGGCGGTCGCTGTGCTCGCCGACGCCATAGGCAAAGCCCCAGGCGTACACCCGGTCGATCCAGCCCTTCATGATGGCGGGCATCGAGAACCACCATAGCGGGAACTGGAAAATCACCGTATCGGCCCACAGCAGCTTTTCCTGCTCGGCTACGATATCCGCACTTTGGGTGCCCTGGGCAAAGGCCTGTTTGGAATCGAGGGTCGGCCGCCAGAACTCGCCGACCGGCGGCGCGCCGCTGTCGTCGGCGTCATACCCGGCCTTCCAGCGCATGGCATAGAGATCGGAAACCTGCACTTCATGCCCGGCCTGCTGCAGATGGCGGATGGCGAAATTTTTCAGCGCGCCATTGAGCGAGCGCGGTTCCGGATGGGCGTAAATCAGCAGTACTTTCATAATATCACCTCTGGCGTATGGAGAGCTGCAGAGTAGGAAAGCTGACGCTATAGTAGAAATTAATTACTTAAATTCCCGGTATAGTCTTGATTAATTTACAGCGTCTGGATCTCAATCTGTTGCGCACCCTGGATGTGCTGCTTAGCGAAAACAACGTTACCCGGGCGGCGCAGCGGCTGAATCTGTCGCAGCCCTCGGTGAGTATTCAGCTCGCCAGGCTGCGGGAGATTTTCGCCGATCCGCTGCTGATGCCGGGCCCGCGCGGCATGCAGCCCACCGCCCGCGCCGATGAGCTTCGTCAGCCGTTGCGCGCTGCGTTAGCCGCGCTGGAGCAGGCAGATCGGAAGA
>ERZ791603.2132-NODE-2132-length-13111-cov-3.440870_pt1 | contig 13111 bp, 9 predicted proteins | sample MGYA00509966_ERZ791603 | MGnify/ENA primary metagenome ERZ791603 (study PRJEB30046, sample SAMN00791931) | human gut metagenome | study: EMG produced TPA metagenomics assembly of the A metagenome-wide association study of gut microbiota in type 2...
CGCTATGCCCGACTGGCTGTCCGGCGGCATGGCCGTCGGCGGCGGGATGTACTGGCTGGGCGTGTCGGCCACCGTGCTGACGCTCGCAGGACTCGAACTGCTGACCGTGCTGTTCAAAAACCTGGGCCTGCGCACGATGCTCGTCCATTTCACCACCACGCGGCAGGAAAACCTGGTACGTATCCTCGACCAGGTGCACCAGCGCCGTTACCGCGTCGTCAGCTACAAAGCCGCCGAAGAGAAACACGGGGAACTGTGTTCGTACCGGGTGTCGCTCGTGGTCAAAATCAAGGAACAGCGGGAAGAACAGGCTTTGTTCACCTTCATTCAGTCGCTGCCGGACTTGGTGCTGACCGAAATGGAATAGGCGGGACGATGCCAGGGATTTTACTACCTTTGCCGCCTCAAACCGACCGAAAGATGAAAAAACGCATCACCGAACAGGACTACCTCAAAGCTCACCGCAAGGCGAGCCGGGAAGAGGAGATCGCACGGCACGGCCACCCGGTAGGACAGAGCCGGGTGCACCGCTCGAAAAGAGCTTACGACCGTAAAAAGACGAAGGCAGGCCTCAAACGCCTGCCTTTCGATTTTATTCCGGCCCTTATGTTCCCACACTCACACTTACTCCGTTCCCTGCTCTCCTGTCATTCCTGCACGCCCCTGTTCGGCCGGGAAATATAGCGCCGCAACGGCGTAGGCACGACACAATAGACGAATTGCCCCCGGTTCCATGCATAACAGCGCTGGAACAGCAACAGTGCCACAGCGATGAAGACAGCCGCCCCGCAGGCGATCTGGACCGGCAGCCGGAACAAATCCTGCGGCGGTACAATCATCGGGATCAGGATACCCGAAACGAGGAACCCTTCCTGAATCTCTTCCTTCTTCCATTGTGCCACCACGAACTCAATGCCCAGACCCACTACATAAGATACGATAATCTTAGGCAGAATGGCCAGGAAACCGTAAATGAACATTTCGATGAAGCCACCCTGAGCTCCGGTGTGAGTGAAATGCTGGTAACCTACGTTGTACATACCGAACAGCAAAGCCGGTATCAACGAAATAACCACAATCGACATGATACGTTTGCTATCAATCGAGTCGTGGATGTGCGCTCCCGATTTCGAAGTGGTGTTGGGCACGAACAGGAAAGTTTCGAAGCCATCGAACACCGAACGAAACGCGTGGAGTTTGCCGCCCTCTTCAAAGTTCGGCTTTATCTTATCGAGATAATTTCTTAACGCTTTCATTAATTATGAATTATAAATTATGTGTTATGAATTACATCATTTCAGCACGAAGCATATCGAGTCCGGCACGAACGATGCGTTGCAATTCCAGTTTCGAAGAGTCGACAAATTCGCACAAAGCAAAGTCTTCGGGCGCCACTTCGTAGATACCCAGAGCTTCCATGCGGTCGATGTCCCCGGCAATGATTGCTTTGATCAGGAATTCAGGCAGAATGTCCATCGGGAATACTTTGTCGTATTCGCCGGACATAATCATGTGGCGTTCGCCTCCCTTGATACGGGCATCGAGCACATACTCCTTCTTATTCCCCATCAACCAGCTGAAATACGAGCGGTTGACGCTGAACTGATTGAAACGGGGCATGATCCATCCCAGCATTTCGTGGATGTCGTCACCTTCGGGAATCACTGTGAGCTGGCTGTCGAAAGCGCCCAGGAATCCGTTCGGCTTCACTTGTTTGCCTGTCAGCACATTGCCGCTGATGTAACGCAACTCTTTGTCCTTCGTCACGTTTCCGGCAAACACATGGGTCAGCAGTGCGCCGACTTTCAGTTTGCAATAAGCAGGTTTCACCACTTCAGATCCTGTAACGGCTACGGTACGGGTCAGGTCCACCCGTCCGGTATTGAACAGACGTCCGATGAAGATTACGGCTTCCGCGCCGATAGTCCACACCGTCTCACCTTTCACTACGGGAGCTACGTGATTGATTTGTACCCCTACATTTCCGGCAGGGTTCGGTCCGTCAAATACGGTTACTGTGACATTTTTAGCCTGTGTCAGGGCTGTCGATTTTTGTTTGATGCTGATACCCAGATACGTTTTGGCTATTTTAGCCAGGGCATCCAGTCCTGTCTGGAAATTAGCTTCTTCCCCTTTCAGAACGTATTCGAAATCGGGTGCCAGCGGGTTGCTGTCGAAAGCAGAGATGAAGATAGCCCGCGGAGCGACTGTCGGATCGGCAATCACGTCATACGGACGCTGTTTCATAAATGCAAACATACCAGCTTCCAAGAGTGCAGCTTTCACAGCCTCGCCATCGAGTTTGGATACGTCCTTCTTGCCGAATTCTTCGTAATCCTGCTCTGCGGCAGCCTCCACCACGATGTTCAGCACCTTACGGCGTGCACCGCGCTCCACGCTTGTTACAACGCCGCTAACGGGCGAAACAAATTTCACTTCAGGATGATTCTTGTCGATAAACAAGGGTCCCCCGGCCATCACATATTCCTGCTCTTTCACCACCACCTTCGGAGTCACTCCTGGGAAATCATCGGGTACGAGTGCGTAGAATCCCGGTTCTTTCACCGTTGAGAGCTCTTCAGCAGCTTTTCCTTTCAGGTTGATGTCAAGGCCTTTACGTAACTTTATTACATTTGCCATGTGATTATATAAAATAATGGTTTCATAATTTGCCCGCAAAAGTAATAAATAATAATGTGAATAAAGAGGAAAAATGAAAGGAATTACGGAAATTTCTCCGTAATTCACCCTTTGAACAAGCATCAATAGATAAAAAAGGCTAAAAAAACGAGGAAGGGTTTTGAACGATCGACGATGAACGGTTGTTGAACGATGGACCGTTAACGGTGATTAACTGTGAACTATTAACGGTGGTTAATTCTAAACGATCAGTGTTTGTGAACGAGGAACGGTTAACAATGGATAACGAAGGGATGCAGAGAGATGTAGCAGAAGAAGATGACGGAAGGAAGCAATCTCCGGCAGCACTGAGGGATAATTTTAAGAAAAAAGGGTGTAGCCATACGGGGCTGAAGGTGTAGCCTTAACACAAAAAGGGTGTAGCCCTCCTTCCCGTATGGCTACACCCTTTCATTTCTATGTTACCGATTACCGGCCCATCCATCGACGGTCAATCCGTATTTATTTCCGACCGTTGATCGTTCGCCGTTCAACAACCGTTCATCGCCGATCGTTCAAAAGCGTTCACTGTTCCGGTGCAAACATCGGGTCCCAAGCAGGCAAACGGATTGGTTTCTGCTTCAGGATTTCCAACACCTTGGGAGTTGCGAATTTCTTCTCCACTACCAGGCGGAACATGTATTCATCAAACCATTCATCCGTCATAATCAGATGTCCCTGATAGCCGTTGGTTGCCCCCCAACTGTTTTCTACCATCCATTTCACCGGTTTATTATCTTTGACATCCACCGCCATCAGAGTCATGGCATGGCTCGATCCACTGGCAAACGTCTGCACGCGTTGTTTTTTGTCCATCCCGAAGGTAGTTCCCATCAGCGATGCATAATCATAATTGTTCACGTCGAGCAATCCTCGCTCCGAGTTCAGGAATTTGCCCACATCGCACGAGAAATACATCATTGTGCTGTCCTTCAGTGATGCGATGGCCATCTCCTTGATTTCGTCAGCAGGCAGATTGACGTAGGTCCAGTTACGTCCGTCGTAGCGGTGGCGGTCAAAATCAATTTCGTAACATTTATAATATTCGCGGCTCGGATCATTCATCAGCATCACGTAGTTATCCAGCAGGTTCTTGTCACCATATTTTTCCAGGAAAGACATCGGCGTATATTGTGCAGTCTCTACCGGATTTCCCTTCTCGTCCTTGCGTGTCCAGGTAAACTCGGTGGGAGGAATGCCCAGGTTGAGCACCAGCATACGGTATACGGTGCCCAGCATCTCCGTCTTGTCCTTCTCGAGCGCAGGCTGTTTGGCCCCCTTTGCGGCGCGGTCGCGCAGTTGCAGACCATACTCACGCAGTTTTTCGGCAATCAGCCCTGCCATGCGCGATGTATTCTCACTGCTGTTCGTCTCGGGCATCACCTCTTTGGGTACCAGGCCATATTTAGAGACAATGTCGGCCACCCCGGTAAACGTGCCGCCATCACTCAGCGGATTGCGGAAGAGCCATTCCACCATTTTGTCATCCATCGGCTTTTCGCGGGTATCGATAACGCCCTGCAGGAAAAGATTGGCCTTCTCCAGCTGATCCCAGAAGAAGTTGTAGTTCTGCGAAAATTCAAAAGACCCCAGTCCATACCGGGCTATTGCTTTGGCACGCATCACGTTCAGCCCGGTGAACAGCCAGCAACGGCCCGACGACTTCTGATCTGTAATTCCTTTTGAGTCAACTTTGATGGAAAAGTGAGTATCCATCCCCTTCAGGTTGTCCTGATTCAGCGCCAGCTTGCGGATGTCATTGTTACCGATTGCATTGCGGATGGCTTTGTCGGTTGTCGTGCCTTGGTAGCTTTGTTTGATTTGGTTCAGCATTTCCGGACTGATACCTCCCTTGTCTTGCTGCGCGCATACGGTTAGGAATGCGGCACTTAGAGCAAAAACAGATAATATTCGTTTATTCATGTGGTAAAGTAATTTGGTTAATAAAGGAGTCTTCTCCTTTTTCTTTTGCAAAAATAGTATCCTTTTCCGGAACTTTTGTCACAGTATTTAGATTTATTATCTATTTGGATGAAAACTTATCCAAATAAAATAGTTTCCTTTGCACCAATATTCATACAAAGCAATGAAAAGATATATAATAGGTATATTGATGGCGATCATGCCTGCCGCATTCGTTGCGGCCCAAGACAAAGGCATTTCAACAGTAAAAGACGGACAGACAGCCGTCGGCAACACATTCAACACGGACACAGCCAAGCAAGACAGCACCCCTGCCCTTTCGAAACGTGAACTGCGGCGTCAGCGGGTAGCCCGGCGCAACCTTCATTACAACATTCTCGGAGGGCCCAGCTACACCCCTGACTTCGGCCTGCTGATTGGCGGAAGCGCTTTGATGACTTTTCGTATGAACCCGAGCGACACCACCCAGCAACGCTCCGTGGTACCTGTAGCCATCGCACTGATGTTCAACGGCGGACTCAATTTGTTCTCCAAGCCGCAACTATTCTTTAAAGGCGACCGCTTCCGCATCTTCGGACAGTTCAGTTACAAAAATACACAAGAAAACTTTTACGGCATCGGTTACAGCACCAATAAAGATTATGTGCGCAGCGACACCACCAGCCAGTACCGATACAGTGGATTACAGATCAACCCCTGGTTCCTGTTCCGCCTGGGTGAAAGCAATTTCTTTGCCGGCCCGCAGGTCGACCTCAACTATGATCACATGTACGATCCGGCCAAATACCTTGTCGACCAGCCCTCTTACAAAGCTGCCGGCGGCACGGACAAAGGCTATAAGAACTTCAGTTCCGGTGTCGGCTTCCTGCTGACTTACGACACACGCGACGTGCCCGCCAACGCCTATCGGGGCATGTACCTCGACTTCCGTGGCATGATGTACCAGAAGTTCCTGGGAAGCGACAATAATTTCTACCGCCTGGAGATAGACTACCGCCAATACAAGACTCTGCGCAAACGTGGCGTGCTTGCCTGGACGGCACAAACGAAAAACGTATTTGGCGACGTCCCTCTCAACAAATACGCTCTCAGCGGTACTCCGTTCGATCTCCGAGGTTACTACATGGGCCAATATCGTGATAAGTCGTCACATGTCGTCATGGCGGAATATCGTCAGATGATCAATACGGACAAAGGCAACTGGGTGAAGCGCATGCTCAACCATGTGGGCTATGTGGCTTGGGCGGGATGCGGATTCATGGGCCCTAACCCGGGAAAAATAGAAGGTGTCCTGCCTAACATGGGTGTGGGTCTCCGCATTGAAGTGCAGCCCCGCATGAACGTCCGCCTCGACCTGGGACGCAACATGGTGAACAAGCAAAATCTGTTCTACTTCAACATGACAGAAGCATTCTGAGAACCTGTTTTATATTCTTCCTGAATAAATTCTCAATATAGGTTCGACCTGTTTTTGAGTTTCTTTTCAGTCTGTCTCCCCGTTTTTATGCGTCACATAGCCTGCTATGCTCCCACAAAGACGGGGAAATATCCTTGAAAACAAATCTTCCCTCCCGACAGAACTTAAACAGGCACTAAATAAAATATTACTGCATTCGATGCTTTATTTCTAAAAAAAGGGGTATATTTAGGGCATTAGTTGCAAATTTATCTTATATTTGCACGGATTTCACAAGCAAACAGACAATATATACAAATAAGTACATCGATATGAAAAGAGTTTTATTCATACTATGTAGTATACCCCTACTTCTATTTTCACCGGTTTCTTTCGCAAATGCCCAGGAAACCAGTGATTTCTCAAAACTAAACCCGGAAGATTACACCAACATTTCACTTCCTCCCCTCGATCTGTTATTCGAAAACGCCAAAGGAGGACCGATCTATGAACTTGCCAGTGTAAAAGAGCAGATCGAACGCAAACTGCTGGCAAAAGAAAGACGGTCGGTACTTAGCTTTTTTAATATACGGGGAAGTTATCAATGGGGAAAGTTCGGTAACGACTATACATTTACCGATGTTTCAACACCTATTTTATATAATTATTCTACTTCCAAACAGCAGACATACACTGTAGGAGCGGCCGTGAATATTCCTCTTGACGAGTTATTCGACCTTGCTCCACGTGTAAGGCGCCAGAAGCTAAATGTGAAAACAGCAGCTTTAGAGCGCGAAGCCAAATTCGAAGATATGAAAAAAGAAATTATTGAGCTTTACGCAACAGCGACATCCCAATTAAGTGTTTTGACATTACGTGCGGAAGCTTTAGAATTAGCTACTGTTCAATACAGTATTGCCGAAAAAGATTTTGCAAATGGAACAATAGAATCAAGCACTTTATCTGTAGAAAAAGGAAGACAATCAACAGCTTTAGAAGCTTTTGAAAAGAGCCGGTTTGAGTTAACCAAAAGTCTAATGATCCTTGAAGTTATAACCCGTACACCAATTCTACGAAAATAAACATAACATTATGGACTATATACTCTATCTTTTCCGATCATTATACCGTGTCAAATGGTGGATTCTATTAGGAACTCTCATCATATCTGCTATTGCCTATTACTTGACAGGAAATATGAAGGGTGGCTATAATGTAGAGGCAACTCTCTACACAGGAGTTGTGTCTGGCTATAGTATCGAAGAAAATACTAAAGTAGACTGGGCCTTAGCTCAAAATTCCATGGATAACCTTATCAATATAATACAGGCTGAGAGCACTTTAAAACGTGTATCTTTACGACTCTTTTCACGTGTTTTGGTCAAAGGAGACCCAAATAAAGACAACGAAGGCATAACCTCTGCCTGTTACAACTTCACTTACAATCATATGAAAAATAGTAAGGATGGTAAAACTCTTATCTCTCTTATTGATAGAAGTAGTGAAGATAAAACGATGGAGAACTTCCAAAAGTATGAACGTCCGGATATGAACAACTACATTTATGGGCTGTTCTATTTTCAACATATTTATTATAGCTATAAAGCCCTAAAAAACATCAAGGTAGACCGCAAAGGAAGCAGCGATTTATTAAGAGTAAGCTATCAATCCGGTGATCCTGGTATTGCATATAACACTGTTGAAATTCTCATGAAAGAGTTCGTCAATGAATATCAGGCATTACGTTATGGAGGTACTGACAAAGTTATAGAATATTTTAGATCAGAATTAAAACGAATCGGTAAAGAATTGACAAATTACGAAGACGATCTTACACAATATAATGTCACTAATCGTATTATAAACTATTATGATGAAACAAAAGAAATAGCAGCTATCAACAAAGAGTTCGAACTGAGAGAGCAAGATGTACTATTCAACTACAACAGTTCCAAAGCAATGCTGAACGAACTTGAAAAGCAAATGGACAGTAACATTAAACGGGTCATTCACAACGTTCAATTAGTGGACAAAATAAACCAAGCCTCTGATCTAACAGGCAAAATCACTCAGATGGAAACAATTTCCACCTCAAGTGAGGACAGTGGTAGACAACTCTTAGAATACAAAAACAAATTATTACAAACCAGACGAGATCTATCAGAGATTTCCAACCAATACGTAGCTGGTCAATATACAAAGGAAGGTCTAAACAAAGGTACTATTGTAGAACAATGGTTAGATCAGCTTTTATTATTTGAAAAAGCAAAAGCTGAACTAAAAATAGTACAAAAAAGCCGCAATGAATTAAATGCAAAATACTTGCATTTCGCTCCTGTGGGTACTACTATTAAAAGAAAAGAAAGAATTATCAACTTTACAGAACAAAACTACCTGACCAATCTAAAAAGCTACAATGATGCATTATTGCGTAAAAAAAGCTTAGAAATGACAGCCGCCATTCTAAAAGTACTTAATCCTCCTGCTTACCCAATTAATTCAGAGTCGACTAATCGTCGCAAAATTGTTATGATGATTGGCGTAGGTAGTTTTATAGGGTTAATTGCCTTTTTCTTACTGATAGAATTTATCGACCGTACTCTAAGAGATTCGGTTCGTACGCGAAAACAAACAGGAAGTCCTGTATTAGGTGCGTACCCTGCTCCTATGAAGTTCAGTCCCATCAGTAAACAATGCGAAGACATTGCTACTCGATATATGAGTAGTTCTATTCTTCGATTCTTTACGCAAAAGAAAGAAGGAATGCCATACATTTTGAATATGCTCAGTACAGAAGATGGAAGTGGGAAAACCTATTTAGCCAACAGACTAAAAGCATATTGGGAAGGTATAGGTCTACATGTACGTATGCTGAGTGACGGGACTGATTTTGATTCTAATTCTTCGAAATATGCTTTGGCAAACACAATAACAGACCTGTATATACCACAAGAAGAAGATATTTTAATTATTGAGCAACCAAGTTTGAATCGTGCCAACATACCTGTATCTATACTACAAGACGCACAATTAAATTTAGTAATAGCGTCTGCAGATCATGGCTGGAAAGATATAGACAAAATGTTGTTACAAAAATTAAAAGCTCAATTAGGCAAAGCGCCATATCTCTATCTTAATTGGGCCCCTAAGTACGAAGTTGAAACTTATACGGGAATGTTGCCCCCATATACATTCTTACATAAACAATTGTATCGTTTATCACAATTAGCTCTGACAGAAAGTTTCATCCGTTGGAAAAAGAATTCAAGAAAAAATTATCAGGACGACGATAACGATGACGATGAATAACGAAGAAGAAATATACAATAGAGACCCACATCAATCCAGTCGTAGTTTTTATGTTCTATTCGCTCTTCAATTTTTGCCAATATTGGCAAGCATATTCATTGAAGTGAAGCTTGGGATAGCTACTTTGGCAATAATAGTGCCCATGACTTTTATTACTTTAATTGCCTGTAGTAATCGTCAGACAGATTGGTCGCATTCTCGCAATATAATATTATTACTTTTTTTCATATGGGGCATATATTGTTTATTGGAAATATCAAATCCTAATAACGTACAGGAAGCCTGGAATATTAGTATTGGACATTATTTATTCATTCCTATTATATGTGCAGTTCTCGTACCGATTTCTATCCGTGACCGTAAAGGTATTGAATCTTTATTATTCATTTGGGGAATCTTTATATTGATAGTTACCATCAAAGGCTATTGGCAAAAGAATCATGGTTTTACCGATAAAGAACTTTATTTCCTTTATACATTAGGTGGTGCCCGTACACATATAATATGGTCCGGTATCCGTTATTTTTCTTGTTTCTCTGATGCGGCCAATTATGGAGTTCACTCGGCTATGGCAGCCAGTGCTTTCGGTATCGCAATGTTTTATGTTCAAAAAAGATGGATGAAAGTTTTTTTTGCATTTATCATGATTTGCGGTATATATGGTATCGGAATCTCCGGTACACGTGCTGCAGTTGCAGTTCCAATTGGCGCTATTCTTATGTATGTTTTAATATCGAAAAACACTAAATCCATTATAACAAGTAGCGTCATCTTAATAGGTGTCTTTTCCTTTTTCTACTTTACCAATATTGGTAATGGCAACCAGTATATACGTAAAATGCGTTCGGCTTTTCGTCCTACAGAAGATGCTTCTTATCAAGTACGAGTGGAGAATCGAAAAAAAATGAAGGTATTAATGGATGAAAGACCAATGGGATATGGTTTAGGACTATCCAAAGGTGGAAGATTTAACCCCAAAGAACAAATGCCCTATCCACCGGATTCTTGGTTAGTAAGTGTTTGGGTAGAAAGTGGAATTATTGGATTGACATTATATTTACTGATTCATGGAGCTCTTTTTGCCTGGTGCTCTTGGATACTGATGTTTAAAATCATGAACCAACGTTTAAGAGGATTATTAGCAGCATGGCTTTGTACAAATGCAGGCTTTTTTATTGCTGCATACGCCAATGACGTCATGATATATCCAAATCCTTTTATTATTTATACAGGTTTTGCACTCTGCATAACTGCTACAAATATTGATCCTGTCATGCAAAAAGAAGATGATGAGATGAATAGAGAGAAAAAAGAGATTGATTATTAACGAAATAAAAATGGATCCGATTTATCACAAAAACAAACATTCATGAAACAAACGCCTCCTTTGATATCTTTTATCACCATCTGTTACAATGGGCTGGACGACACTTGCATGTTGATAGAATCGCTACGCGACACGATCAGTTCCGTCAGTTATGAAATCATTGTGGTGGACAACGCATCCCGCCAGGATGAAGCCTCCCTGATACAGGAGCGGTATCCCTTTGTACGGACTCTCCGCAGCGAGAAAAACCTCGGATTCTCGGGAGGAAACAATCTCGGAATACAGATAGCACAAGGAAAATACCTGTTCCTGATCAATAACGACACCTACCTGACCGAAGACGGACTGCCCGCCCTGATAGAACGGTTGGAGAGCGATCCCCGCATCGGGGCTGTATCACCTAAAATCCGTTTTGCCTTTCCGCCGCAAAGCATTCAATTTGCCGGATATACCAAGCTCAGCCGGTATACGATGCGCAATAAAGCATTGGGCATGGGATGTCCGGACGACGGGACTTTCGACACTCCACGCCCCAGCGCCTACCTTCACGGAGCTGCGCTGATGCTGAAACGGGAGGTCATCTGGAAAGCCGGACTGATGCCGGAGATCTATTTTCTCTATTACGAGGAGCTGGACTGGTGTACCAGCATGACGCGTGCCGGCTATCAGCTGTGGTACGAGCCGCGCTGCACCATCTTCCACAAAGAGAGCCAAAGTACCGGGCGGCAAAGCCCTCTCCGCACCTTTTATATGATGCGAAACCGAATGCTTTACGCCTGGCGCAACCTCCCGGGAATGGAACGTTGCTTGGCTATCGCTTACCAAATGCTGATCGTAGCTCCCAAAGACAGCCTGTGCTTCGTCCTGAAAGGAGAGCCCAAGCTGGCAAAAGCCGTCTGGCACGGAGTGAAGGGTTTCTGGAAGCTGTGTTGAGTGACAGTCCACCACAGATTACACAAATTAGCACACAGAGGAATCATTTTTTTGGGGATATCCATAAACGAGAAAGTGAAATCCTGTGGAACTCTCTGAGATTCTATAGGATTCTGTAAAACTCTGCCGAAATGATCCTCTGTGTAATCTGTGGTGAACCGCAGCTGAACCGATTTACACAAATATATCGACCCATAACCTACATTAAGACTTATGATACTCATACTAACCTTGATCGACTGGATCCTGTTCGTTCCGTTGGCACTTTGCGTAGCCTATCTGCTAGTGTACGCTATTGCGTCCAAATTCTATCGTGCGCCCCACTATCCGGAAGCGGACAAATTGCACCGCATCGCCGTCTTCTTCCCGGCCTACCGGGAAGACAAAGTCATCATTGACTCCGTACGCTCTTTCCTTGAGCAGGACTACCCCAAAGAAATGTACGATGTATACGTCATCTCCGACCACATGCAGGACTCCACCAACAAAGCCCTGAGCCGACTCCCTATCCGCCTGCTGGTGGCTACCTACGAAGACAGTTCCAAGGCCAAAGCCCTCCTACTGGGCATCAGCACCATCGAGGAAGACGGAAAGGCGAAAGGACTAGGCAACCGCCAATTGGCCTTTATGTATGACATTGCCGTGGTGATGGATGCCGACAACGTGACCGTACCCGGATTCCTTTCCGAGGTGAACCGTGCCTACTCCGCCGGAGTGCAGGCGATGCAAGCCCACCGCACAGGCAAAAACCTGAATACGGACATTGCCTTGCTCGACGGAGTGAGCGAGGAGATCAACAATGGATTTTTCAGGAGCGGACACAACGCCCTCGGATTGTCTGCCGGACTGGCAGGCTCGGGCATGGCTTTTGATTACTTCTGGTATTACGATGCCGTGCAAAGCCTGGAAACCGCAGGAGAGGACAAAGAGCTGGAACTTACGCTACTTGAGTGCAGGATGCACACCGTCTATCTGGAAAACCTACCTGTCTACGACGAGAAAACGCAAAAAAAAGAGAACATCAAGAATCAGCGCCGGCGCTGGATGGCAGCGCAATTCGGCATCTTGTGTGAGGGACTGTCCTTCATAAAAAGCGTCAAGCAGATGGAAGGATGGTGGCGGTGGTGGCCCTCTTTCGATCTGGTCGATAAAATCATCCAATGGATGCTCCCTCCGCGCCTGGTGCAACTGGTAGCCGTTTTCGGATTCACTCTGCTTACCACACTGGTCCACCGTCCGGTAGCGTCTAAATGGTGGATATTGTCGGCAGCACAGGTTGCCGCCATGTTTATCCCTGTTCCAGCCCGCCTGCTCAACGGTAGGCTACTAAAAGCACTAATGCAGGTGCCTTCGCTGGCATTGGGGACCATAGCCAGCCTGTTCCACCTCAAAGGGGCCAATAAGAAATTTATACATACCGAACACGGTGAGTGATACGGGTTACCACAGATTTACACGGAGTTTCGGTTTCTCGTTCACGGGTATCCCGAAGAAAATAAATCCTCTGTATAATCCAGTGTAAATCTGTGGTACCCCCCGTCAAC
>ERZ791603.2140-NODE-2140-length-13060-cov-4.460054_pt1 | contig 13060 bp, 17 predicted proteins | sample MGYA00509966_ERZ791603 | MGnify/ENA primary metagenome ERZ791603 (study PRJEB30046, sample SAMN00791931) | human gut metagenome | study: EMG produced TPA metagenomics assembly of the A metagenome-wide association study of gut microbiota in type 2...
CGGACTTCAAAAAACCTCGAACATAGTCCTATCTGGCTTATTTACTATTTTTACTTTTTTCTTTGATTTCTCCGTTGCTTTTGTTGCCAGAGAAGAAAATCCCTTGTAAATAAAGGACTTTTAAGAGATTTGCCCTGCAACGGACTTGACAACGGGGTAGCAACATAGTCGGCAACACGGTCATTTTTTCAAAACGGTAATTCCATCTGTCGGGCTTCTTCCTCGGTCAGTTCACGAAAACCGTCCGTCAGATTTGAGCCTGTTGCCGATGGCTCGTTGTCGGGCGGTGGTATGCGTTCCCACCCTCGCTGTCTGCCATACTTGGCAAAGCTGCGTGGATTGGAAAACGGTCTCCATCCCTCAATGCTGTTGTTCATGATTTCATTGATTTCTCGGATTTCCCATTGCTTCGGCTCATCAAAAGGGTGGTTCAGAGCTTCTGCATAGATCAGCTTGGAGCAGACCTGTGTACCTTTGAAGTTATCAAGGAAAGACTGGATCAGTCCTGCTTTCGTGTCCTCCGGCATAAACTGCTTTTGCAGTTCTTTCAGTTCCTTGTCCATATCCTTTGATAAGGTCAGCTTTACAGGGAAGTTCTGATAGATGAACATGACTTCTGCCCACATCATATCAATGAACGCTCTGGATGCGGCTTCATCCTCCAGAATGTGAATCTCTGCATTTTCAGGGTGTACCATGATAGGCAGAAATCTACGGTTGCCGCTTCGGTCAAGGGGTAGAAAGTCCATCGTGTTGGAAGAACCTCCGAACACACATTGTCGCAAGCGGTCTGCCGGATGGGTTTCATACGGCACTTTATAGGTTTCTTTCTGGCGGCTTAGAAACGACTTGATTTCCTCAATACTTCTGGCGTTGGCGGTGGCGATCATCTCCGACATCTCCATAATCCAATGCCCTTGCAGCTTCCGATACACGTTTTCATCGTCCAGCTTTTTCAAATCGTCTGAAAACCACTCGTCCTTAACTGCAAGCAGTCGGAAAAAGGTGGATTTTCCGGCTCCCTGACCGCCTACCAGACAGAGCATGACTTCAAACTTGCTCCCCGGCTGAAATACCCGCCGGATGGCTCCCATCATAAACAGTTTCAGGGCTTCAAAGGTGTACTCGTCCGTGTCTGCTCCCAGAAAGTGATGCAGAGCATAGCGGATGCGCTCGGTTCCGTCCCATTGCAGACTGTTCAGATAATCCCTGACAGGATGGTAGCGGTTTTCGTTGGCTACGATCTGGATTGCATTTTCTACTTTCTTTTCGCTGGTCAGTCCGTAGTGTTCTTCCAGATACAAAAGCAAATATTTCATATCCATATCGGTCAGAGTGGCGCTGGTTCGTTCCCATCCCAGCGGCTTCACAATATCCACCCTTTCGGAAAGAATGTTGTAGCTGACTGCTCCACGCAGCAGCGGGTCACGCTGGAACACTGTCAGACAGTTCTTGATGCTGTTCTTCACGCCGCCTTTCTGCGTCCCCTCCAGCATTTCCCGGATTACTTCCTGCGTCTGCGCCGGTTCCATTGCGTCCATCGTCCGCATAACTGCTTCCTGCGCTGCTGGCGGTAAGTTCTGAAATTCGCTGCTCAAGCCGCACCACCTCCTTTCCCTGTTCGGCAATCAGCGCCGCTTTTTCTTCCATTTCTCCAAACAACAAAATATCCAGCAGATATTCTACATAGCTGTTTTTTTGCAATGCTTCCACGAAAAGAGGATGCCAGGCGGCATCCTGTGGCTGTGGAGCATATTCGATTTTCCAGCGTTCCAATAGATGCAGATAGTCACATAGCACTTTGAAGCAATGCTGTTCCGCCTGCCGTAACCTCTGCTCCGGCGTAGGCTTGGGCGGCGTTCTCTTTGCTGCCGGTGTGCGGATGGCTCCGTCATAGGGGATTGAAAAATCCTCTGCCAGTCTGACCGCCGCATCCCGTTTTCCCAAACCATGCAGGGAAGCGGCAAAGTCGATCACATCCCCGGAAGCGCCGCAGCCGAAGCAATAGTAGCGGCTGTCCACTTTCATGCTGGGCGTTCTGTCATTGTGAAATGGACAGCAGGCCATGCCATTTCTCCCTACCCGTATTCCATAGTAAGAAGCAGCCTGCCGGGTAGTGACGGACTGCTTCACCGCTTCAAACACATTCAAATGCTTCCTCCCGTAAATGTCATAGTTCTATATCCTGTTTCTTTTTCGGCGCTTCCTGTTCTGGCTGCCGCCGCTGCAATACCCGGTCAACGCAGTACTGTACTCGGCGCATTTTCATTAAATCCTCCCGAAGCGGCTTATACTGCGGGGACAGCTTGGCATACTCCGCTTGCAGCCGGTCATATTCCTGTTTCCATGCGGCCAGGGTGATGGGCTTCCTGTCCAGCTTCTCTTTCAAAATCCGGCGGGCCGTATAAAACAGCCGCAGATCAGCGTCATGGGCGGTTTCAAATTTCTCCCGCTGTTTTTTCCACTTGATACCGTTCAGCTCGTCATACACCGGCTTCAGCCGCTTGTAGTTCTCGGCCTGCCGTATCAACTCCTGCAATTCTTTCATCCGGGCTGACTTCGCTTTCATGGTGTCGCTCAATGTGTCAAACTCTGTGCTGACAGCAGACAGGCGGGATTCCAACGCTTCCAGCGTCAGCAGCTTGTTTTCCATCAGGTAGTTGACCGCTTCCGCAAATTCTTTCAGGTTCTTGCCCTTAGCTTTCTGGCTCCATGCCCCGGCGTTTCTGTCCTGATAATAGGAGATCAGCAGATCGGCAAGGCTCGGTGTCTTAGGCTTGGAAAGTTCCTCTTTGACTTCTGAAATCCAGCCGAACAGGGATTTAATTTTCTTTTTTATGTCCAGCATCAGCCGGTTAGTCGCCTTAATCCAGCGGTTCAGTTCGCCCTTGTCGGTACGGATGCCCTTTGCTTCCATCTGCCGGACAGTCGGCCCCTCATGGACGGTGGGGATCAAGTCAATCCCCTGCCGCACATAGGAGCGGTGGTCGATACGAGCATCCAGCCCCTTTTTCGCAAACTTTTCATTGACCATCCGGCACCATGCTTCCCGCCATTCTTCCAGCGTTTCCGGGCTGCCCCAGTCGGTAGTGGGTACGGCGTTGAACATGGGCTTGCCGTTCCTATCCAGCATCCGGTTTCCCTCATCATCCAGCACATATTCCCGGCGCTGCTTCTGTCCCCATGTGCCGTCTGGATTGATGGGGCGCATGGTCGTCATCACATGGAAGTGCGGGTTGGGGATGCCTCCGTCCTCCTTGTCCGGGGCATGGACGGCAAAATCGGCAACCATTCCTTTGTCCACCAGACAGTGCTGCGCAAACTCCCTCGCCAGCGCAATGTTTTCTTCCATCGAAAGTTCATTCTGCAAAGCAATATCAAAGCTGTAAGCAAGCTGCGCTTTCTTGTGTTTCTCTACTTGTTCCACCGTATTCCACAAGGTCGCCCGGTCCTGGTATTCCAGCGGGGCATGGGGCGGCAACAAAATTTCGGAACAGATCACGCCGCCCTTGCGGGTGTAGTCACTGTACTCGCCGTAGTAATCACTGTAAAGACACTCCCCGGCCCGGTAAGCTGCGGCGGCAATGGCGCTCTGTCCGGCGCTGCGTCTGATCTGGCTGACCGTTAAATGATAAAGCGCCATCGTCAGTTACCATCCTGCGGCTGGCTGTGATTTTCAACCGCAAGCCGTACCATGTTCTGAACCGGCTGCCATTCGGCAATGCGCTCCATCAGGGAATAAAATTCCTGCTCGGTCAGTATCTTCACTTCCGGCATGACGCTCTCAATCGCCGACCCACGGGTAATCAGCCGATGGCTGCGCTGTTTGCGGGAACCGCTGTCCAGATAGGATTTTCGGTTTTCCAGTCGGCGCAACTTTCGTTTTTCCTGTTCCAGTTTGACGGTGTTTTCCTCGTACTCTCTCTGCAATTCTTCCAAAGATTTGCTCATGTTCTCACTCCTTTGCTCTGAAATAAAAATGACCGTATGGATAACGGTCAGGGTGTCGGTATTCGTCTATCAAACCCGATGAAAAGATGCAGACACAAAGCGGGTGTATCTTTTCATCGGGTGCGCAGGGATAGCCGCTTTAGCGGCGCAAGGGGTGCAGCCCCTTGTACGGAACGAAGTGACGCAGGCCCCCGGATTGCTGATGCTGTCAGCGGTCAGGGGGCGGCTCCGCAGGACGCACGATACATGGTCGTCAGACTATGTATAGAAGTGCGCCCTTTGTTCCAAAGGGATTTCTGCCGTTTCCGGCTCTGCTCCGTTTTCCCTCTTTTTTTCCGCTCCTTTGCGGGAACGCTTGGAAAGATACTTCGGACATTCGATCACGACTGCCCGGAAGCTCTGCTTGCAGTCATGGCGGCATCTGCGGCATAGCTCGTTATAAGTGACACGGCTGCGGTCATTTAAGAAGAAAGACCACTCCAACCGGCGCTTCTTGCTCATTCTCGGCGTAATTGGCTCCTTTCCCCGTTTCTATCCGACATACGCAGATAGACGGTTTTGGTGTAGCGTTTCGGTGTCATTTTCAAGGTTTTTCCCCTCTGTATGCGCCTTTGAAAAGGGCGGCAGTATTCCAGATAGGGAAAGATACCATGCGCTCATTTGTTGCCTTTCGGTACGGTTTCCGTACCCTTTTCCATCCAGTCAAAGAACGCCTTTTTACTGACCTTAATCAGCCTGCCGCTTCTGAACGCCGGAAAACCGGGGGTGTGAACCAGCTCATAGGCGCTCACTCTGGAAATTCCCATAATGCGCCGGATGTCCGCCACGTCCAGCACCAGCGGAAGATCATCATAATTTTTTAATCTCTTGTTATCGCTCATTTAGTTCCTCCCATATTAAAATCAATTCTCTTGCTTCCTGTTGCCGTTCTACCCAAAAGCCGTTATCCTGCCCCATTCCTGCGGCGTTTCCTTGCATTGGTGCGCCGGATGCGTCACTTCTCCTGCCGGTCATATCCCTTTTGGACGGTCATTTACTTGCCAAGGTACTACATGGAACGAAATTACCATGTGCAATTATCATAGCGACTTCTCCTTGACGAAACAATACTTTTACGATACTATGAGTGTAACTGATATAACAGAATTATAAAATTACCATAATCAAAGGTAGGAAAATAGAATGGAAATGGAATTTGTGCGGCATGAGCCGTGTTATGACCGGATTTTGTTCGTCCTGACGCTGGACAGGAAGAAAATGAAAGAGCGGATTTTAATTGGGGAAGAATTACAGGTGCGCTTTCGATTACAGGGGGATATGGATGCGGATGTGCTGTGCGATACAACACGCCCGCTTGGAACGTTCCTTGCAGAGTTTGAACATGACCCTGACGGGGAATGGAACCGCTTTGGCCTGGCTCCGCTGAGGGATGCCCTGCACTCAAACCGCTGGAAGCAGCCAGCCTTAGAGCAGGCCGCAGGGAAATTTCTGAAAACAAAGTTTGATACCGGCGATCCGCTGCGGATGTATGCTGCGTTCCGTATCTGGAATGGCTATCTGCTGGCAAGGGAACCGGCGAAACGTGCGGAAGCCTGTGACCGCTTCATGGATAAAATGAGTCACTTTACCATGACCTTTCAGCAGAGAAGCCCGCTTCAATTTGACAGCGATACCGGCAGGCCGCAGCCGTTCCATATTTCCAGCCGGATATTCGGCTCCGTACCGGCAGCGGAAACACGGCTTGACCTTTGGTATCCGGACAACCGGCGTACGACAGAATGTGTCGCGGCCTATACCACGTTCTATCCGCTGATAACCTACTATCTGAACCGGCTGAATGATTGGGGGTTGTGCTTCCGAAAATGCAAAGTCTGTGGACATATCTTCCTCGCAAAAAGCCAGCGGTACGAACTGTGCAGCGACAAATGCAGAAAGAAGCAGGCACTTCAAAACAAGAGGGAGTTTGACGAGAGGGCAAGAGAAAACAACTACGATTTGCTCTACAAAAACGAGTGCCAGAACTGGCGCAACAAGATCAACAAGGCAAAAAGGACAGCGGGCTTCCCGGCTGACCGGCTGGAAGAAATGCTGACCGCTTTTGAAGCGTTCAAGAAAGAAGCGTTGCAGAGAAAACGGGCTGTAAAAGAAAGAACAGCCAGCCCGAAAGAATTTACGGACTGGCTGTATCAGCAGAGCAATATTATCATCGCTCTAATTGAATACTAATATAAACGGGGCAGATATGGAATAGTTTCCCATCATCAGCCCCGCATTTCAACTCATTTTATGGCTCAATGCCCATCATAACCGATCTTAAAAGTTCTGGCCAACGAGTCAAAACTTCTCTCCCTACAATAACTTCATCTACAACGCCGCTGTTCATAGCATCTACTAATCGGCATAAATAAGATTTTCCTTGTTTCCACCATGTCCTATAAGCGTCCACAAACAAGACATGATATACTTTATGACCAGTCCGTTCAAATAACTCTTTGAATTCAAAACCGTCTAACTGCGTTTCATATACACCATCTGCCACTCTACTTCCGAATGTTGTTGCATAATAATATTCTTTAATTTCCCAAACAATTTTGGGACTTTCTATGCTAGGAAACGCACCATCAAATCTACGAGAAGATGCCCCAATTAAATGTCTATCTTCATCCCATATGTATGTTAATCCACGTGGATCATCATCAAATCCTGGGCTGTTCGTTAAACCAGTAAATTCCCGAATGGTCTTCTCCGCAAGGATATTTATAATAGCTGTAAAAAACGCAATTTGTTTCTTTTCACCTTTTTGTTTATTTAGCGGTAGCTTGCAATAATAATTCCCGATACGATGCAGTTGCTCCCATTTCTTGTATTCTTCACTAGCACTATGGGCATCCATTAACATGGGTTCAGCAAAATCATTCAGCAAATTTGCTCTCATCTGAGTATAAGTCAGTGCATCTGATAAAGTATCATCAGAAATATTAATATTATGCTTTTGACATAACCCCCTAATTTCTTTCTCTGAATAACTTTTAACGGTACTGCACCGTCTATCTGTATATCCCATTGTCTCTGATATAAATTTTATAAATGCCCAAAAAGAAGCATCCTTATTGCGAAATTCATTAAATGGCTTCATTTTTCTCTACCTCCTCAAATAATTGGGAAATCTTTAGATTCAAAGCTACTGACATCTTTTCTATATTTTCAAGAGAAACATTCCTTTTCCCTAATTCAATATCACTAATATATGTTCGGTGTAAATCGCACATATCCGCAAATTTCTCTTGAGAAATTCCCTTTGATAATCTGATTTTTCGAATCGTCTGACCAAAACTCATCAATATATTTTCCTGCACAACTTGACACCTCCTACCAATTTAGATTATAATAACTCTGATGACTATGAGTCTACAGACTATAAGTTACAGAACGGAGCAAATACTAATGGTACCTGCATTACTTAAATGGATTGGTAATAAACAGCGTTTTGCCGAAACGATTATTTCATATATGCCAGAAACTTTTAATAACTATTACGAACCTTTTCTAGGAAGTGGCGCTGTTTTGGCAGAACTTTTGCATATGGATGCGACACGCCTATTCCCCCATTTTCAACACGCATACGGAAGTGATATTCTCCCTTTTTTAATTGATATTTTCGAAATCACAAAAGAAAAGCCCGACGATTTGATAAGATATTATCGAAGCGAAATAACTGAATACTATGAAAATCCGGAAAGCAAATACCGTGAAATCCAAACTCGATTTAACAAAAATCATAACGCATATGATTTTTGTTTATTATCAAGAACTTGCTATTCTGGAGTAATACGATTCCGAAAAGCTGATGGTTACATGAGTACACCACGGGGACCCCATAAACCCATACAGCCCGAAACATTTGAGAAACGTGTAGGACAATGGCATGAATTGCTTCAAAAAGCAACCTTTTCATGTCAAAGTTTTACCGAAATGATGGAGTACCCTCAACAAGGAGACGTTGTATATTGTGATCCTCCTTATACACATTCGCAAAGTATTATATATGGCGCACAAGATTTTGAAATTGAAGCTTTATGGAAGAAAATCGACGAGTGTAAAAATAGGGGTGCAAAGGTAATCCTTTCTATTAACGGTATGAAGAATTCTCAAAAAACTGATATATCTATTACACCGCCAGAAGGACTGTTTGAAAGAAAGTTGCTAGTAAACTGTGGAACATCTATGATAGACAGGCTACAAAATAATGGGAAAGAAATGAAAAATAAAAATGTAGATGACCAACTGCTTCTCACTTGGTAGATAACAAAAGACTGGGATAGCTACTTTTTGTAGCTTATTCCAGTCTTTTTGTCTAAACTTATCCGTTTAATAATTTCTCTTCAGAACTTCAATTTGCTTAGTGCGCTCAATATTATCTAATTCCAAAAAAGCAAGCAAACTTAATTGGTAAATTTCATCATACCAAAATTCTAATTCTTTAATTGGCATATTAGCTGTATGCTCCTTATAATTTTTAGAATTTGGATCACAATTATTGTGCCGTATATTCATGCTGTTATACAAAAAGAATATATTATTCTCTAATGTTTTATTAATGCTCCTAAGTGCTTCTCTCTTAGATTCTAATTGGTCTGCTAATAAAAGGATAATAGATTTCTTGGCTTCAATATTTCCTTGTAACGCATGATGATTATATTCAATTACTTTATACGACAACGTGGGAGAAACTATTTCTGATACGGCAATAGCCTCTTGAGATTTAGGAACCATAATTGTAATGCTGTCTTTTTGAGTCATCATATATCCTATTAATTCAGTTACTTTCATAACCTGTTGCAGATAAACTTGCTGAGGTGCATTTATTCCTGCATACATCAATGACATATTACAATTCAAGTACAGAACCAAATTATATGTATATTCACAAAATAGCACTAGATAATTCAAATCAAAATTACTTGGTACTTTTTCAAAATGAATATCGTAAAAATCATCAAAGTCATCCAAACTTAAACATGTTCCACGGAATGGGACATTCATAAAGTTCGCAGCACAATGTTCTTTAAGTGAATAATAATTGCCATACATATCCTGAATTTTCTGAAGATAAAACGAACTATATAGACGATCATATTCTCTTTTTATATCAATATTGGCAGCTTCCAAAATTTGTGCAAAGTTTTTTCGTTCCACTTGGCATCTCCCTTATTAAACAAATATTCGTATTCCTTGTTTCTCTTATTTTACTTTACCACATCGAGTTTATCACATCAAGGCTCTTTCAAAAATGGTGTAGTAGTGGTGTAGTAAGTGCCTTTCCGCTTCGTGAAATCGTTGATTTTACAGGCTTTTTCGGGACTTTTCAAGATACTGCCGTGACAGATAAAGAGCACGCGAATACTCATGTTTTTTCCTCCTAAAAAGCCTTATTTTGCCGTAATTTGCCGTGTTTTGCCACTTTCAAAAATGTACAAGGTATTGTTACAATGCCAAGCGCCATTGATTTTTCGTACATATCTTGACATATCGTGGCAATATAAGGCAAATCGATACACTCATTCGTAGTAGAAACGTAGTCAAAATAAAGTGTGTTACTACTCTGATTTTGGTGGGTGCATTTGAAACCATTGAGCCATTTTAGTGGGTTCATTTTTGCACCCAAGGGGTCAAATCTAACGAAAGGGTGTGCAGGACACACCCTTGTTGGATAACTATTTTATTAATTGGTCGCAAAATGGTAAGAGTTCCACCATTTAATTCTGCATAATATCTAGCAATAAGTTCTTCCTGACTTGGGAACTTATCTAATTCAATCAATGTCTCTTTTCCAGTTAAGAAATCATGCTCATAAAAAGCGTCACCATTTGATACATACGCAAAAGGCAAGTCCATCATCTGAGCATAAGTCATTGCCTGTTGCAAGCCGTGAGAAACCGAATGATTGTTGTCCTTTGCCTCTACAACAGCAATCGGCTTACCATCATTCAAATAAAGCATATAATCGGCAAATTTAGGCTTACTACGTGCCACAATGTTGCCTTTAATATTGATACGACCATCTGTTATCTTGGACTCCATTGTGATATGACCTTGCCAGTTTGGTTGAATCGCTGGTGTTATAAAGTTTAACTTAATGTCTTCTTCTGACATTTGCTTTTTACTTAATACTGCCATATCTATTTACCCCCTTTACAGGTACTTTTTCTCGGATCCGTTGGTTTCTTGGCATCTTCTGGAACAAGCCACATATTTCCCTTATGTACAGCACCTTCTATACGCCCCTCTATACATAAGGTTGTTACTCTTCTTCTCGAAACATTCCATTTTTCTGCAATTTCTGAAGTTGATAATAATTCCATATAATGCCTCCAATATTACAAATACCTTAAGTTAATCTACCTTTAATTAAAAAATGATGAAACAATAGCAGAAACTATTCCTGCTACAATGATGCACCAGAATATATTACTTTTAGTTTTCGACTTCTTTTCAACACTTTTTATATTTTCACCTAAGTAAAAAACGATAGCAGGAAAATATTGCTTTATTATCCATGACAGTGCCGCACTAATCAACAGCATAATCACTACTCCAACTGTGACGGCAGCTACTATAGTTGAATTAGACATCGTTCCATCATCTGTTTTATGTGTAATTAATACGTTCAAGTTCGAAATAAAACTTAAACCCCACAACAAAATACAGATGTGCATAAAAGTGAATTTAGATGCTGCCGTGTACATAAATGATTGTTTATGCTTATCACAAAGGTCATTTACTTTTCTTTTTATTTCCTCTGATTTGTCATTATTTTCAACTTCAAAACCCATTTCTAACGTAGATTTATATCCATTAATGAATGCCATTGATGGTTCAATCCTAATATAGTTTCCTATTCCAAATCCAATTCCCATTGTCTTTATAGCACGGTTAGAAAAATTGTCATATGATATTAATTCTGAAACAGATTCAAACTCAACCTCATCACCATTTATAAGTTGTGCAGAATATTTAGGTTTTTCAAAATATTCTCTTAATAATTCATCTATGTCCTTAAAAAATACATCATTCACAATAATTGCAGATTTATATGATAATTTTCCACTTACTTTCATATACCAACACCTCTTTTCATTTGCATGAATATCTCATTTTTATTATATTCCCACGGAGGAATAGTTTCAACAAAAAGATACCTTTTAACGATAAGAAGCTCCGGCAAAATGCCAGAGCTCATAACTATTTAACGAAACATACTACAGATATACTATTTGCATTCCGTCATTCGTAGTAAGACAGTAGTCATGTGTTATTGGAAAAAGCAAGATATGCCGCGTTTTGCCGCGATGTGCAACGTATTATTCAAATGTCACAGGACATTGCCGTGGCAGATAAAAAGTATTTTTATCATAATTTTATTTCACCTTGTTTTCCTTAACAATTTCACTATTCCTATAAGCGATTCAATCAATACCACGATCACAATTGGTATTCCCGCAAGCGTCACGGCGAACATCATATATTCTATCCCATTCAGCAGATGTTCCCATCCTCCTGTAGCCTGCGACACTATCCACATTTGATTGTTAACCAAAGCACCTATCAGAAATCCCAGTATCAGTCCACAGATCAGCCACGTCTCGCAGATTATGACGACATCTTTCAGCCGCACCATCTGATTGGCATATATCCATCTCCTGAATATAGCATACAGAACCACACACATCAGAGGAACCGCAAATACAACAATCAGATTGAAACTGTCATTATATGTTTCTTCCATATAATCTGACATCGTCATAATGCTCCAGCATATGAGCTGCGTTATCAGACACAATAATATTTTCTTCTTCATAATCCCCCTTAGGGAACATTTCTTATACATTATCGTATACACTCCTGTTTCAGTTTGATTTTTTGTGCCAGCATGTACCGTGCCACTTCCTGTTCTTCCTCGGAAAACCGGCTTTTCCTGCTCTATCCTATCTCTTATATACAGAATAAACCTGTGGGTGTCTTCGCTCAACACCCAGGATTTTAGCTCCGCAAGAATTTCACTTGACAGTCTTTCACCATGGAATGAAAATGTAAAACAAATCTGTCAAAACAACTCATAGTAAATATTCAATAAAAATGCAATGTTTAATATGCAATTCTAAAATAATCCAAATACGCCTTATACTTATCCTGTGCGGTCAGACAGGTATCTGTCAGATAACCTTTTTCATTATTCCATTCTTTCAATCCACGATAATAGAACATCTTCGGATTATCCTCGATGATAAACGGAATGATATTATATTTCAGACATTCCTTGAACATAATTAATCTACCCACACGACCGTTACCATCCTGGAATGGATGGATGCGTTCAAACTTCACATGGAAATCCAGAATATCCTCAAAAGTCTTTTCTTCTTTTCCGTTGTACTCTGTCAGCAGAGCTTTCATTTTATCGGCAACTTCTTTCGGAAGTGCTGTATCCATACCACCGACTTCATTCGGTATCTTTTTATAGTCGCCTACGGCAAACCAATCTTTCCGGCTATCCGATGTACCGGATTTCAGAATATTGTGCAATTCTTTAATGAAAGTCTCGGATAAATTCTCCTCAGCCCTGTCAAGGATAAGATCGATACACCGGAAATGGTTGGTGGCCTCGATAATATCGTCCACATTGATGCTTTCATCAGTTACTCCGATGGTATTAGTCTCAAAAATATAACGGGTTTGGTCATGAGTCAGACGACTGCCTTCGATGTGATTCGAGTTATAGGTAAGATCGATTTGCGTTTTGTGGTAGATACCACCTTTCAATTTCATCTGTTTCTGTTCGCGCAACACAGCAAGCAAAGGCATAATCTTCGCTTTCGACTTTTTCTGTGAAGGCAAATCCGCGTCTTCCGGTATGTTCCATGTCTTGCCTGTGAGGAATGCACCCTCAATCTTTCCGACTGCACAATAATTACGTGCCGTACGCTCTGAAACACCGTACTTTCCTGCAAATTCTCCGACTGAAATATATTTCATATTCAAATTCTATCGGCAAGTTTTACACCGATTTTCACTTCAAAGATAGCACATCTTGCCGATACCGGCAAGATAT